>CEWK01026444.1_pt1 | contig 133527 bp, 131 predicted proteins | sample 531431 | NCBI WGS metagenome assembly CEWK01 (sample SAMEA2623059, study PRJEB7988) | marine metagenome | isolation source: saline water (ENVO:00002010), including
CGCTGGCTTTTTCTTAACTACTTTTTTCTTAGTAGCTTTTTTAGCTGCTGGTTTTTTCTTAACTACTTTTTTCTTAGTTATTGCTTTTTTAGCAGCTGGTTTTTTTTTGGTAACTTTTTTAGCTGCTGGCTTTTTTTTCTTTGCTACTGCCATAATAAAAACCTCCCTTTAGATTAAAAAAAATAATATTTAACTATTTTTATCTACTTTATGATTTTTTGTTTTGTAAGTCAAGGTTTTTATTTTTAGTTTTTGTAAAAAATTTTTTTAATTAATAAAAATTTTTTTATTTATTCAGATTTTGCAAGTTGCGAATTAAGGAACCATTTCTCAACAAAACTTTTATGTAAATCTAAAATAAAATTACTACTTATGAATTCTAATAGTTCCTCAGTAAAAGATCTTATCATAATTAATTTTGCATCTTCTAAATTTATCCCGCGAGCTCTTAAATAATAAAGAGCTTCATTATCAATTTGACCCGTAGTAGCACCATGAGTACATTTAACATCATCGGCATAAATTTCTAATTGTGGCTTTGTGTCAACTTGAGCTTTTTCAGATAATAAAAGATTTCTGTTGGTTTGTTTAGCATCTGTTTTTTGAGCCTCATTGTGAACCAATATTCTTCCATGAAACACCCCTTTAGATGCATCTTTTAAAATACCTTTATATAATTGCCTGCTACCACAGTTTGGCTTTATATGCTCAACAAACATATAATTATCCATATGTTGACTGTCTTTTGAGAGATAAAGACCAAGTATATTTGAATTTGATCCTTCACCATTTAAAACTGGGTGAACATTATTTCTATACAGCTTTCCACCTATAAGAATAGTATCAGTTGTAAAATTTGAATCTTTTTTCTGTGAAATTTTTAAGTTAGAAAGAATATATGATGACTTATTGCTTTCATCAACTGAAAGGTGCTCAACATTAGTTGAATTACCTAATAGAAAACATGTTGCTTTATTTGAAAGAAAACTAACATTATCATCAGAAAAAGTATATTCGACTATCTGTCCTTCAGATAAATCTTTAAAATTTATTATATTTCTATGGCAAACAAAAGATGCTTCTGAATCATAATAGTTGATTATAACTATAGGTTTTTTTAATTTAATATTTTTCTCAACTTCTATATATACACCATCTTTTAAAAAAGCAGAGTTCATTTCAAAAGTAAAATCTTTATTCTTTTCACTATGTCCATTTATAATTTCTTCAAACTCATTAGAATCTTGGCCAGATATGTAAGATTCTAAATCTTCGATTTTTACATTTTCAATAGAATCAAAATGACTTAATTTGCCATTATATAAGTATACAAAAGTAACATCAGAAAAGTTGAGTGATTCGGGAATTAGTGCAGAATCAAATTTTTTATTATCTTGAATTCGGTATTTAAAAACACTTTTATAAAAATCATTTAAATTGGTAAATCTCCAATCTTCATCTTTCAATGAAGGCAAGCCCAAAGAGTTTAAAGACGCAAAAGAGTTTTTCCTGAAATTATTTAAAACATCAGAAGAAGTATTTTGAGAATAAAAGTCCTCAAAATTATCTTTTATATTTTTTTTAAAGTTTTCCAATTAATTCTCCAGCCAAGAATATCCTTTTGATTCTAGCTCTAGTGCTAATGTCTTGTCACCAGATTTAACTATTTTTCCTCCAACAAGAACGTGGACAAAGTCAGGCACAATATAATTAAGCAATCTTTGGTAATGTGTTATAACCAAAAAAGATTTATCATCTCCTCTATTGGCATTAACACCATTTGCAACAATTTGAAGGGCATCAATATCTAATCCTGAATCAGTTTCATCCAAAATTGACATACATGGATTTAGGATAGACATTTGAAGTATTTCGTTTCTTTTCTTTTCACCCCCAGAAAAACCTTCATTTAATGATCTATTTAACAAAGATTCGTCCATTTTTAAATTTTTAATTTTTTCTTTAGCAATTTTAACAAATTCAACAGGCTTTAAAGGTTTGTCTCCCTTTGACTTTCTAATAGAATTCAAAGCTTCTCTTAAAAAGTAACTATTTGTAACACCGGGTATCTCAATCGGATACTGAAAAGCTAAAAAGATACCCTCCTGAGCTCTTTCTTCGGGAGCCATCTCCATTATACTTTCACCATTAAAAAGGATATCACCTTTTGTGATTTCATAATCTTCTTTTCCTGCGAGAATAGAAGCCAAAGTACTTTTTCCAGAACCATTTGGACCCATAATAGAATGGACTTCACCTTTATTGATTTTAAGAGTTAATCCTTTTAAAATTTCCTTATCTTCTATATTTGCATGTAAATCTATAATCTCAAGCATAATTTTATCCCCTAAATAATTTGGATTTAACCGACACTGCCTTCTAGGCTGACACTTAGAAGTCTTTCAGCTTCAACTGCAAATTCAAAAGGTAGTTCTTTAAAAACCTCTTTACAAAAACCATTAACTATTAAAGACAAAGCATCTTCTTCGTTCATACCTCTTTGTTGGCAATAAAAAATTTGATCCTCGCCAACTTTAGATGTTGTCGCTTCATGCTCAAGCTGAGCAGATGGATTCTTGATTTCAATGTATGGAAAAGTATGGGCTCCGCATTTATCGCCAATAAGTATTGAATCACATTGAGTATAGTTCCTAGCATCTTTTGCGTTTTCACCAACTTTGACTAAACCCCTATATGTATTTTGTCCTTGGCCGGCAGAAATACCTTTGGATACTATCGTACTTTTTGTATTTTTCCCAAGGTGTATCATTTTTGTTCCAGTATCGGCTTGTTGCCAATTATTTGTTAAAGCTACAGAATAAAACTCACCAACTGAATTATCTCCTGTTAATATACAGCTTGGATATTTCCATGTAATAGCTGAACCTGTCTCAACTTGAGTCCAAGATATACGAGAGTTTTTTCCAACACAATTACCTCTTTTAGTAACAAAATTATAGATACCTCCCTTTCCGTTTTTATCACCAGGATACCAATTTTGTATAGTTGAATATTTGATAGTAGCATCATCATGAGCGAGTAGCTCGACACAAGCAGCATGCAGCTGACTTTCACTCCTTTTTGGTGCAGTACAGCCTTCGAGATAGCTTACATAGCTTCCCTCATCAGCAATAATTAGAGTTCTTTCAAATTGGCCTGTATTTTCTGCATTGATTCTAAAATAAGTTGAAAGCTCCATTGGGCATCTAACCCCTTTTGGTACATAGACAAATGAACCATCAGTGAAAACCGCCGCATTCAAGGCAGCAAAATAATTATCATTTGCTGGAATAACCTTACCTAAATATTTTTTAACTAAATCTTCGTGATCTTTAACAGCTTCCGAAAAAGAACAAAAAATAATGCCTAATTCAGCAAGTTTATCTTTAAAAGTTGTAACAAGAGATACACTATCAAATACGGCATCAACTGCAACACCTTCAAGCATCTTCTGTTCCTCAAGTGGAATTCCCAATTTATCATAAGTTTCAAGAATTTCTGGATCAATATCATCCAAAGAATCTGGGGCCTTTTTTGGTGATGCATAATAGCTCATTTTATTATAGTCAATTTTATCAATATTAAGCTTAGCCCAATCAGGATCCTCCATCCTTAACCACCTTTTATATGCGTTAAGTCTAAAATCTAATAACCATTTTGGTTCATTTTTTTTCGCGGAAATTTTTCTTACTATATCTTCATTCAAACCTATTGGAAAAATTTCTTGGTCTACTTCAGTTGTAAAACCATATTTGTATTCTTCACTTTCAAGCATTTCCTTGGTTGCTTGATCATTGTCAATTTTTAATTCCTCTCTCATATTCCCCTCGCAATTTAAGTATTAAATTTTTTGGTAGCTATATCGTTCACACTGATTTTACTGAGAAAATCTAATGTATTAAGTTGCAGATGATCCCAAATGGAGCGTTGATTACATGTCTTAAATAATTCACATACTTGGTCTCCATCCATGCAATCTATTAATTGTAAATCACCTTCGATGGCCTCATACACTTCTTTTAAGCTTATAGATTTTGGATCTTTTTTGAAAAAATATCCCCCATCTGGTCCAGATGAAGAAGATAATATTCCCCTTTGTACTAACTTTCTCATAATTTTAGCCAAATAACTATGAGGAATATGCTGTTTTTCCGATACAAGCTTAATAGTAATATTTTCATCTAAAGAGGAAGCCATAAAGCTTAATGATCTGACTGCATAATCTAGAGTCTTACTTACCTGCATAAAATACCTACCTAAGTGTTAATATAACATAAAAAAATAATTATTATTGAAGATAGCCCTTGCTTGACATGCATATGCAATGCAGTAATATATAAGCTTAATTTCTTAATTGTGAGATATTTATGACAGAAAAAAAATGGTTTTTAGTCGATGCAAAAGATAAAGTTGTGGGTAGACTTGCTACCCAAATAGCAACTGTGTTAATTGGAAAGAATAAAAGAACCTATACTCCTGGAACAGATAATGGTGACTTCGTCGTAGTAATTAATTCAGATTCTTTAGTTTTTACAGGAAAAAAGCTTCAACATAAGTTTTATTACAAGAATACTGGGTATCCTGGTGGACTAAGAAGTAAAAATGCTGGTGACCTTATGGCTGAAGATTCCCCTGAAGTTCTCAAAAAAGCTGTCAAAGGCATGCTTCCAAAAAACAAATGGCAGGATATTCTTATATCTAGGTTAAGAATTTATGGTGAAAGCAATCATCCACATAAGGCACAAAAACTTGAAAGTTTAGAGGTATAAAATATTGTCTGAAAAGTTCTATGCAACAGGTAGAAGAAAAAACTCAATAGCAAAGGTATGGCTTAGTAAAGGTTCGGGTGAAATCAGTATAAATAAAAAAGATATTCATACTTATTTCCCAAGAGATTTTTGGGTAAAGCATGCTACAGAAGCTTTAGATGTTACTGAAACTAACAAAGATTTTGATATTAATGTGTCTGTATTGGGTGGAGGTCTCACTGGACAAAGTGGTGCTATTAGACTAGGAATTTCAAGAGCCCTAATATTATATAACGAAACTTTGCGAGGTAAGTTAAAACCACTTGGTTTACTCTCACGTGATTCTAGAATGGTTGAAAGTAAAAAATATGGAAAGAAGAAAGCTAGAAGAGGCCCTCAATTCTCAAAAAGATAATTTTCAATGAAAAAAAAGTTTAAAGTAAAAAAGGCTTCAGGAAAACTTGGGGTTCTAATTCCAGGAATTTCTGGGGCTGTTAGTACAACTTTTATTGCGGGAATTTTAGCAAAAAGAAAAAATCTTGGCGAACTCTTTGGCTCGTTATCTCAAATGGGTACTTTGAGACTTGGAAAACGGACAGATAAAAAATCTCCTCTAATCAAGGATGTCTTATCTCTTGCAGATATTAATGATATAGAATTTTTTGGTTGGGATGTTTACGGAGATAATTGCTATAAGTCCTGTAAAAAATCAGGTGTTCTAGATATAAATCAAATTGAGTCAATTAAAGATGAATTAGAAAAGATAGTGCCACAAAAAGCAGTTTTTAATAAAAAATTTGCGACAAATCTTAAAGGTAAGAATATTAAAAAAGAAAAAAATCTTTTTAAACTTGCTAATGAATTAATTGATGAGATTCAAAGATTCAAGAAAGAGAAAAACATAAAAAGATTAGTAATGGTTTGGTGCGGTAGTACAGAAATATTTTTAAAAATTGAGAATGTTCATAAAAGTATATCTGCATTCGAAAAAGGCCTAAAGAATAATGACAAAAATATATCTCCCAGCATGATCTATGCTTATGCAGCCATTAAATCTGGTGCGGCATATGCAAATGGTGCTCCAAATTTATCAGCGGATATCCCAGCCCTTATATCCTTAAGTTTAAAATCTAAAGTTCCTATATGTGGAAAAGACTTTAAAACTGGACAAACTTTAATGAAAACAATTTTAGCCCCAGGACTTAAAAGTAGACTATTAGGATTAAATGGGTGGTTTTCAACAAATATACTAGGCAATAGAGATGGAGAAGTTTTAGATAATCCAAAAAACTTTAAAACTAAAGAAGAAAGTAAATTAAGTGTTTTAGATCATATCTTCCAATCAGATTTATATCCTGATCTCTATGGGGATTTCTATCATAAAGTTAGAATAAATTATTATCCTCCCAGGGGCGATGAAAAAGAAGCATGGGACAATATAGATATATTTGGATGGCTAAATTATCCAATGCAAATAAAAGTAAACTTTCTTTGCAGAGACAGTATTTTAGCAGCCCCTATTGTTTTGGATCTAATTATTTTCATGGATCTTGCATTAAGATCTAATATGAGTGGAATTCAAGAGTGGATGTCCTTTTATTTTAAAAGCCCTATGCATGCTGAAAATCTATATCCTGAGCATGATTTATTTATACAGAGTCTTAAGCTTAAAAATACTCTTAGAGTTTTAGCTGGTGAAAAAACATTAGATCACACTGGCTTAGATTATTATTACGATTAATTTTATTTTTTTATACCGTTCTCAAGCGCCACAGTTACTTCATCAGATTCTACACTGATAAGTCCTTTCCCAACATCAAAAAAAACTTCCTCGCCCTTATCATCAACAATTTTCAAATCACCTTCAACAATATCAGATGCAAATATCGTGTGCCCGGGTAATACTCCAAATTCACCTAATGAATTAGTTGCTGAAATCATTTTTGCAGAGCTTGAAAAAAGAATTCCATCCGGAGTATAAATCTTTAGAGAAAAGAAATCTTTCATTATCCTAACTTGGTTCCTTTTTCTTTTGCTTCTTCAATGCTTCCAACTAGATAAAAAGCTTGCTCAGGTAAATGATCTAAATCTCCACTAAGGATTTCATCAAATGATTTAACCGTATCCTGAATACTTACATACTTCCCGTCAAGACCTGTAAACTGAGCTGCAACAAAGAAAGGTTGAGATAAAAATCTTTGGATTTTTCTAGCCCTTGAGACATCTATCTTATCTTGTTCAGATAATTCATCCATACCCAAAATAGCAATTATCTCTTGTAATTGCTTATATCTTTGAAGAATTCTTTGAACTTCACGTGCCACTCTGTAGTGCTCATCACCTACTATCCTTGGATCCAGCATTCTCGATGTTGAATCTAATGGATCAACAGCAGGATATATACCAAGTTCAGCTAGCTGTCTAGATAGAACAATTGTCCCATCCAAGTGCGCAAACGTTGTGGCAGGAGCAGGATCAGTCAAATCATCTGCGGGTACATAAATTGCTTGAACTGATGTAATTGATCCATTAACAGTTGAAGTAATTCTTTCTTGTAGTGCTCCTAAATCTGTTGCCAAAGTTGGTTGATACCCAACAGCTGAAGGGATTCTTCCAAGCAAAGCGGAGACCTCAGATCCAGCTTGAGTGAATCTAAAGATATTATCTACAAAAAGTAGGACATCCTGACCCTCTTTGTCTCTGAAATATTCAGCTTGCGTAAGACCTGTCAAAGCTACTCTAGCTCTAGCTCCAGGGGGCTCATTCATTTGACCAAATACCAAACCTGTTTTATTTAAAACTCCAGATTCTTTCATTTCCATATACAGGTCGTTACCTTCTCTAGTTCTTTCTCCTACTCCGGCAAAAAAAGAATAACCTCCTGATTCCTTGGCTACATTATTAATTAATTCCATTAGAAGAACAGTTTTACCAACTCCTGCGCCACCAAATAATCCAATTTTTCCACCTTTTAGGAAAGGTGCTAAAAGATCAATAACTTTAATTCCGGTTTCAAAGACCTCGGTCTTTGTACTCTGGTCTTGAAAAGTTGGAGCTTGTTTATGTATTGGATATAGCTCTTCAGATACTATTTCACCCTTCCCATCAATGGGCTCCCCCACTACATTCATCATTCTTCCTAGAGCAGCCTTGCCAACTGGAACACTAATGGGATTTCCAGTATCCAGAACTTTGGCTCCTCTTTTAATACCATCTGTTGTATCCATTGCTATACACCTAACTCTTTTGCTGCCAATTTGTTGAGCAACCTCAACGACTAAGTTCCACTCTTTCTCATCAATTAAATTATTAGAGATTCTCAAAGCCGTATTTATTGGAGGAAGATCACCACTAAACTCAACATCAATTACGGGTCCTAAAACTTGAACCACATTCCCAAATTTATCATTATTCATAATTTTCTCCTTTATTTAACTGCCTCTGCACCATTAACTATATCCATTAATTCTGTAGTTATTGAAGCTTGTCTAGTTTTATTAAAAAGTTTAGTTGTCTCTTTTATTATGTCGTCAGCATTTCTTGTCGCATTATCCATTGCTGCTGTCCTAGCGGCATGTTCGCTTGTAATAGCATCTAGCATAATACTAGATAAAATTAAGTTAAAAAATTGGGGAAAAACAATATCTATAAAATCTTCAACATCAGGCTCAATTAGTACGTCATTAGCATCAGAATCAGATTCATATGTATCAAAAGGCAAAACTCTAGAAATATTTGGCTCTTGAGTAATCGCGCTAATAAATTTGTTATATCCAATGTAGACATTACTTACCTCAAAATTTAAGAATTTCTCTAAAATCTTAGGAGAAATCTCAGCAGCAACTTCTTTGAAATTTTTTTCAGTAAAAGATATGTCCTCTTCTAAATAGCCTACATCTTTAAAATAGTCTTTACCCTTTTTTCCTATATAAATTTTGCCATGAAAAGTTTTGTCGTCTTTATCAATTTTTCTGAAAAGACTTGTATTATAAGATCCACACAATCCCCTGTCTGATGAAATTATTATAAGTAGATCGTTTTCTCCATCTCTTGATTTTAAATATTTTTCACCATTTTTAGTAGACATCTTAGACAGAGTTGAAATTATTTTTTTGTAAGCATCATAATAAGGCCTGTAAGAACTTATCATTACTTGTGTTTTTGCATATTTAACAGTGGCAATCATTTTCATTGCTTGCATAATTCTTTTTGTGCTTTTTACACTAGAAATTTTATTTCTTATTTCTTTTAAACTTGGCATTAACCCTTATAAACTCCTTTAAATTTCTCAAGTGCAGATTTAAGAGATGATATAATTTCATCTGAATAATCAGATTGTAATGAGTCTAAAAGATCCTTGTGATTTACTTCAAAATACTCATATAATTTTTCCTCAAAAGTAGTAATTTGATCAGCGTTAACATCATCAGCAAATCCATTAGTAACAGCAAAAGCTAGCAATACTTGTTTTTCTACAGGTAGGGGAACATACTGGCCCTGTTTTAAAGCTTCAACTAATCTTGATCCCCTTTCTAATTGCGATTTTGTTGCCTCATCTAAATCAGACGCAAATTGTGAGAAAGCCTCCACTTCTCTATATTGAGCTAAATCCAACCTTAATGTACCTGCGACCTTTTTCATACTTTTAACTTGTGCTGAACCTCCTACTCTTGATACAGACAAACCAACATTAATAGCAGGTCTAACACCAGAATAAAATAAATCTGTCTCTAAAAAAATTTGACCATCAGTAATGGATATAACATTCGTCGGAATGTATGCGGAAACATCTCCTGCTTGCGTTTCAATTATTGGCAATGCAGTCAACGATCCTCCCCCCATTTCATCACTCATTTTTGCAGCTCTTTCTAAAAGTCTAGAATGTAAATAAAATACATCTCCAGGATACGCTTCCCTACCAGGAGGTCTTCTAAGCAATAGAGATAATTGCCTATAGGAGTAAGCATGCTTAGTTAAATCATCATAAATAACTAAAGCATGTTTTCCGTTATCACGAAAAAACTCTCCAATAGCACAACCAGTGAAAGGTGCAAGGAATTGATACGGAGCAGGGTCGCTTGCATTAGCTGCAACTACCGTGGTGTATTCAAAAGCTCCATTTTCCTTGAGTTTTTCAACAACTTGAGCGACTGTAGATTGTTTTTGACCTATCGCAACATATATACAATAAACCCCCTTGCCTTTTTGGTTTATTATTGTGTCAACTGCAATAGCAGTTTTACCTGTTTGCCTATCACCTAAAATTAATTCTCTTTGTCCTCTTCCAATTGGAATCATCGAATCAATAGCCTTTATTCCAGTTTGTAAAGGTTCATTTACCGATTTTCTAGCAATAACACCTGGAGCTTTTATTTCTACAGGTTTAAAGTCTGAGGATTCTATCTCACCTTTACCATCCACAGGAGCACCTAGCCCGTCAACAACTCTACCTAACATTGAGTCGCCTACACCAACCTGAGCTATCTTTCCGGTTCTCTTAACTTTATCACCTTCCAATACAAGGCTGTCTTCACCAAAAACCGCAACACCAACACTATCTTCTTCTAGATTTAAAACAAGACCAAGAATACCGTTATCAAATGAAACTAGCTCACCTGCCATAGCTTGATCAAGACCATAAACTTTTGCAATACCGTCTCCAACTGATGTCACAGTTCCAACCTCATCAGATTTAAAATTTAAATCCATTCCTTGAATCTTGCTTTTCAGCTGATCACTAACAGTTTGAATATTACCTTCTGACATTTTAAAACTCCTTAAAATTAAATATTGTTAAATTTTTCTATTTTTCCTCTAACTGAACCATCATATAGCTTATCTTCAACTTGTAAGATAATTCCACCAACAATCGAATTATCAATATTATAATTAACTTCTAAATTAGATCCCCAGATTATTTTTAATTCATCATTTATCATATTCCTTTTATTATCATCTAAGCTAGCAACATAGACATCAATTTTAACTCTGTCTAAAATTATTCTAAGTTTTTTTAAGAAAAATTGATACGAGAGTATTAAATCGCTCAAAATATTAAAATCAAGTACAGTTTTAAAAAAATTTATACTACAAGCTGAATCGCCAATTATATCTTTTATAATTGATAGTTTAGATTCAGAATCATGAATGTCATTCGTAAGGAAAACTCTTACTTCCTTATTTGAAGAGGTGATATCTGAAAATTTAACTAATGATGAATATATTTCTTTCAATTCTTCTTTTGAAGAATCTGATGCAGTTATCGCTTGAAGAAAATCATTAATTGTTGCTGACGACATCGTTTCTAACCTCACCTAAAAAGTTTTTTATAATCTCGCTATCCTTACTTTCATCAAACTCACTATTTAATTCATGTTTTGCTAAATTAATTGCTTTATTTAAAATTTCATCCTCAATTTTATCATTAATTTTTTTTGATTCTAACTCAATAATTTCAACCGTATCATTTTCAATTAATCTAACAAGAGAATTAGCATTATCCATAATTTCCGAAACTTTATTCTCATCTACTTTATTAGAATTACTTCTCAGCTCAGATACTTCTGATTCAATTTTAGAGAATTTTGAAGAGTTTTCATCATAAACTTTTTGAGCAGTTTCGATTATATCTTTGGCAGAATTTATAGAATTTTCAATTTTTTGGCTTCTAGCTATAAAGAAAGATGAAACAGGCCTTCTGAGAAAATAATATAGTATCCCAATAAAGACGGCCAAATTAAGTAGGTGCTGAGATGCAAACTTAAGCTGTCCTAATAAATTAATTTCCTGAGCCATTTATCTCGCCCTATCCTTAATTATTAAAGAGATCTCTCTAATTTTTTTTGATATATCATCACTTCCTGACTTAATTTCGTCAACAGAGAGTTCTTTAATTTTATTTAATATTTTTGCGGAAGTAAGATCTTTCCTAGACTCCTCAATTTTGAGAATAGATTGATTCTTTGCCTCTTTAATTAAATCCTCTGCAGATATTTTTGCATTACTGATTTTTTCAATAGATGTTTTATCAATTTCAATTCTATATTCATTCATTTTTTCTTCATATTGAAACTCGAGCTCTTTAGCTTGTTCTTGCATTGAATCTGCTCGCTCAAGCCTAACAGAACTTTCAACGTCTCTATCATCTTTAAGTTCTAATAACGGTTTAAATAAAAATTTATTAAGAAGCAATAATACAGAAATATAAATTATTAATTCAAAGAAAAAAGTTCTATCAACACTTAAAACATTTGAAGAGTCAGCGGCATTTGAAAAATTTGAGAAAATTAGAAAAAATAAAAAAACCTTAGTTCTCATAATCAATCTCTATAAAACTTATACAAGAGTGGCGGTGCTATAAAAGTCGTAATCATTACCATAATCGTGACCGCTGAATATTCGCTCTTTGTTAAAACCCCCGATACTAAACCCATAGAAGCAAAGATTAACCCAACCTCACCTCTAGGAATCATTCCTATTCCTATAACAAGCTTATTGACATTCAAGTTATATGCACCAAAACCGCTTATTACCTTGCCAACTATGGCAACTATGGATAGAACTACGGCTAAAATTATAACAGCAATATTTTCCTTAATAAAGGGGTTAAAAGAACTAATATCTACAGCTGATCCAACCATTATAAAAAAGATAGGTATAAAAACATCCGCTACTGGCTTAAGCCTATCTTCTATCAAATCTTTTTGATGGGTCTTGGCTAAAAGCAATCCCGCTGCAAATGCCCCTATGATAGGCGCAAGTCCTGCTAATTTTGCAAGATAAGCAAAAATAAATGTATATGAGAGTGCGCCAAGAAGAAGGCTGCCTCTTGCTTTTAGACTATGAACAAAAATAAATAGTTTTTTAGTAAATAAGTTTCCTATTAATATTGCTAATATTAAAAATCCAAAAGCCTTTGCAGAAATTATTAGAATTGAGGGAATACTTACTGTGAAATCTGAGCCTGTTCCACCAGTAGTTGCTATTATTCCGCTTACTACAGCAAGTATTATCAAACCTAATACGTCATCAATAACAGCAGCTCCAAGTATTATTTTTGATTCGGTTTGATTTAATTTTTTGAGTTCTGATAAGACTCTAGCTGTTATGCCAACACTAGTTGCTGTTAAAGTTGCCGCAACTGTCAAAGCCAATAAAAACAATGAACCATCAGTAGCAAAACTTATAAAACCCATATCAGCTAATATGTAAATTGTGTAATAGCCAAAGAAAAAAGGCGCAACAACCCCAATTAGGGCAACAATTAAAGATGGTAAGCCAACTTTAATTAAATCATTTAAATCTGTTTCCAATCCAATTTCAAAAAGTAGTATTGCGACTCCTATTTCAGCTAGAAGATGAAAGAAATGATATCCTACCTCTCCATAAAGAGGTATAAGTCCCAATATTCCTAACAAAACTCCTGCAATTAATTCTCCTAATACCTCGGGTTGCCTAAATTTTACAAATATCGAACTTACTACTTTTCCAGCAATAAATATACTAGCTAAAGCTATAAAAAAACTTCCTAGTGTATAAGTATTTGAATCCTCTAATGACATATTAATTGACCAATTAACAGATTTAAATTCTCTCATGAAAAAAAGGGGTAGTCAAACATGGTACAATATATTTCAAAAAAAATAATATAGGGTTTAAAAAAAATTAATGCCTAAAAAAAAACTTTTAGAGTCTATTAATGAATTGTGGAACAATCAATATACATATTTTATATTGATTGGATTTATTGTCGGAATTTGCACTGGATTTTCGAATGTAATTTTTCATTTCTTTTATAGCGAAATAACTTCTCTTTTTTTAGAGCCGTTGTCAGAAAAGAATATGGTTATATTTGGTACTCTGATTGGGGGCTTAATTTTATTCTTTATGACATATATTAGTAAGAAAAATGATATTTTAGGGTATAAATTTCATAATTTTATCCATACAATTTCTCAAGGTAGTGGAATAATAACCATAAAAGAAACATTGCTAAAAGCGGGCTCGCAAATAGTCTCACTTGGTTTTGGTGGGTCAGTTGGACAAGAGGGTCCTATGGCACAGCTAGGTGGCTCAATAGGAAGTATAATTGGGCAAAAAATAAGAATAAAAAAATCGGATTTGAAAATTTTTATAGCTTGTGGAATTGCTGGGGCAATTGCGGCAACATTCAACGCTCCAATAACTGGAGTGCTTTTTGTTGAAGAGGTAACTCTTCTAAGAAATATTAAAATCAGAAGCTTTCTACCAGTAGTTATTTCAGCTGCGACAGCAACAGTTGTTGCAGGTTTTTACAGTAGTGAAAGTAATATTTTTTATACTATAGATTTTCTTCTCTTGAGTTATAACGAATTATTAATATATGCTTTAATGGGACTAGTTATTGGTCTAATATCTTCTTTATTTACCAAAATGCATTTCTATATTGAAAATAAATTTGAAGATATTTTTCCTGAACAGAGAATAAGGCCAATAGTTGGTGGTTTGTTGTTAGGATTAATAGCTTTTATACCTTTTGGAATTGGCCTAGAGATACTTGGAAATGGTTATTCAGCTATACAGAAAGCTCTTTCATCAGAATATACACTTTGGATTGCTTTAGGAATTTTGATATTAAAACCCATTGCTACAAGTATAACCTTAAGCAGCGGATGGCCAGGGGGAATATTCGCACCAGCAATTTTTATGGGGGCTGTATGTGGATTTTTATTTGGCTATGGTGTAGAAAATTTATTCTTTATTGATTTAATATATCCTGGCGAACTTTCAACTTCTTATTCTATAGTTGGAATGGGAACTTTTCTTGCTGCTATGACACAAGCCCCATTAACTTCAATATTTTTTACATTTGAATTAACTCAAACTTATCAAGCTGTACTGCCTGTAATGATTAGTTCAGTTATTGGTACATCTATTTATAGATTAATTATAGGAAGATCTTTTGAATCATGCTATCTAAAAAAAGAAAATATAGAGATAGTTCAAAATGAGGAGTCAAATATTTTAAGCAATATCAAAGTTAATGATATTATGAGAAAAGATGTTGTGACCATTCCTGAAAAAATGACGTTGGGAAAATTTATCGAATTTTTACCAACAACTCAATTAACAACTTTTCCTTTAATCGATGAGAATGATAATCTTTCGGGTATCATAAGTGTCCAAGATTATAGAGGTTGGGTACTTGAAGAGGACTTAAAAGAAGTAATAATAATGAAGGATCTTGCCTCAACTCAGGTCAATACTGTGACTCCTGAGGAATCTATGTTAGAGGTTTTAAAACATTGGGATAAAGGAGATATGCTACCGGTAGTATCTAAGATGGGTTCATTGAAAATTGTAGGCATTTTAGCAAGACGAGATGCACTAATTGCTTATAATAAGGCTCTAAATGATGATGCTTCATAGTTTACAAAAGAAAGTGTATCTATTTTTATTAAGTATGTGTTTGATTTCTAATCCAGTTGCTATTGCACCAACTTTAGCAATTAAACCTAATGATGGTTCCAGAGAATCCAGAGGCTCAAAATACATACCTTTTGTATTTAAGTTTTCATTCTCATCTTTATTGTCATTTATTCTATAAAAAGCACCAGAAACCTCGTTATTAATCAGATAATACACAGGCTCTTTATTTTTATAAATTGTTGGGACTGACTCCTGAATTATAAGATCCTTTAAAAGTATTCCACCTTTAGAAATCTTCATTTTTTTTCTGCCATCTCTGTTTAAATTAACAAAGTCTTTCGCAGCGCTTATGTTCATAACACTCATGCCATAGGTGCCCGAATTATTTTTAACAAAGACTTCGCACTTAGAAAAGTTTTTATTCAATAAAGAAAGTTGTTTATCTATCATTTCACCAACTCGAGTCCTATCCTCTGAACTCTCAATATTCACTTTTTCAACTAATTTAGTTTCTAAAGAAAATGTTTTTTCATCAATATTTAATAATTTAGAAAGTTCATCAACTAATTTATTATAAAAAAAGAAATGAATATTTTTTTTTCTTGTATGCCATCCAACTTGGATAGGTGGAACTATAGTTTGAGATATGTTTAATAAAATTTCCGGGAAAAAATTAGAAAAATCATTATTTATGAGTATTAAGTCTGGAACAAAATCTCCAGCGATAATTTTATTATCCTCTTTTTTAATTGTTGTAGCATTAACTTTCGTTGGACCCGAGGAATCAAAGTCAATTTCAAATTCAGCATCATCCTCAACAATAAGACCAACTTTAGATTCAATGCCAGATTTATATAATATCTTCTGGAGCGATAAAATATTATCCCAATAGAATGGGTTACGTGTGTGAAGTTCAGGAATAATTAAAATTTTTCTAACTTTATCGTTCTTGTTTCTAAAAAAAGATTCAACATTTTTTGAGGCTAAGTCAATAAATTTATCAGATAAGTTATTAAAGCCCGCTGGAAAAATATTTGTATCTACAGCCGTTATTTTTTTATCAGAAACTCTAATATCTGTTGAGGTGTAAAAAGGTGGTTCAGACTCTTTAGTTTTTTCAAATAGCCAGTTAGATATTAGCTCTTTATTATTTGAAATTAGTGAGTTTATTTCCTTAATTATGCTCATTTTATTTTATAATAGAATTTATTTAGAGAAATATTCTATTGCATCAATTATTTTGACTAAGTCTGCACCCTTAACAATATAACCGTTAATTACAAACGAGGGAGTTGAATTTAATCCTAATTTTTTTGATTCTTCTCTATTGCTGTCCACATGATCTAAATATTTTTTATTTTTGTAATTATCTAGACATGTTGAATAATCTTGAGTTGAGATTTTAGAGTCTACAAACTTATTGAAATATTCTATTAAATTATTTTTACTAATTATGCTTTGATTTTCGAAAACAAAGTCATGAAATTGCCAGAATGATGTTGATCCAAAATTATCATAAATACAAGAGGAAAACATTGCTGCATCTTTAGCCCAGTCATGAAAACTTAAGGGTAAATGTTTATAATATATTGTAATTTTATCAATATAATCATCTCTTTTTAGAACTGTAAGTACCTCTTGAGCTGCATACTTACAGGCTGGGCACTGAAAGTCTGAATATTCAACTATTATTATTTCTGAATTTTTATTACCAATATAAGGTGTATTATCTAGATTAATTTGATTCATTAAATTTTCATTTCTGCTAGGCCCTGAAACATCAATAATTTCAGGGTTAAAAATAAAATAGTCGCCATTATTTGATATTAAAAAATAAAGGACTTGTGGACCCTCTTTGGATTTAAGAACAAAAGCACCTTCTTGAAATCCTTCAATCTTGGAGGGTTTATAGTTGCTTAAATCTACAATATTCTCCTTAAAAAACTCTGGAAAATTTTTCTCAAATTTTTCTAAAACTTCACCCCTGCTAACAACAGATATATTTTGATTTTGTTTTTTAATCATTTCACATGAGCACAGTGAAATAAAAAATATAAAAACTAAAATTCTCTTCATTTTTCTAAAACTCTTTTAAAGATAAGTTTAGCGTTAGAAATTAAACCATCAAATTGAAAAGCATCATTTATTTCTGATGGGCTTAATATTTTTAAAACCTCAGCATCATTCATTAACAAATTTTTAAAATCTTTATTATTATCCCAAGCCTCATGAGCAATTCTCTGAACAATTTGGTAAGATTTTTCTCTGCTTAATTTCTTATCTATGAGTTTAATTAGAATATTTTGCGAAAAAATAATTCCATTGGTTAGATAAATATTCTTCATCATTTTTTTTGGATAAACATTCAATCCACTTAACAAATTATTAGCTCTCCTAATCATAAAGTGAACCGCAATACAATTATCGGGGCCGATTATTCTCTCCACGGAGGAGTGGCTAATGTCTCTTTCGTGCCATAATGGTATATTTTCAAATCCTGCCGCCAAATTTGATCGCACATACCTTGAAATACCCGACAAATTTTCAGATAGTATTGGATTTCTCTTATGTGGCATAGCCGATGATCCTTTTTGTCCTTTTGAAAAAGGCTCCTCAACCTCTAAGACCTCCGTTCTTTGAAGATGTCTAATTTGGATTGAGATTCTTTCAATACACGTTGCAATAAAAGCCAATGAAACAAAAAAATCGGCATAATAGTCTCTATTTATAATTTGACTTGAGATTGGTGCTGGATTCAATTTTAATATTTTACATGCTCTTTTTTCTATCCTAGGTGATACATTAGAATATGTCCCAACAGCTCCAGATAATTTTCCTATGGAACAATTCTTAATCGAATTTTCAAGTCTGAATTTGGCCCTCTTGGCCTCATCAAGCCAATTCGCGGCTACTAATCCAAAGGTAGTCACCTCGGCGTGTATGCCATGGGATCTTCCAATCATAGGAGTTTTTAAGTATTTTTTAGAGAGCTTAATTAATGTTTTAATTAATATTTCAAAATCCTTCAGAATTAAAAGACCTGACTCTTTAATCTGAAGTGAAAAGGCAGTATCTAAAACATCAGATGATGTTAGTCCTAGATGAATATATCTAGATTCAGGACCTATATATTCGGAAAGATTAGTCGTAAAAGCTATTACATCGTGTTTAACAATTTTTTCTATCTTCTCAATTTTCTTTACATTAAATTTAGCTTTTCTTTTTATTATATTTAAAGATTTTTTAGGAACTACTCCTTCCATTGCCCAAGCTTCACAAACTGCTATTTCAACATCAAGCCATTTTTGATATTTATTTTGATCTGACCAAATTTCAGTCATATCTTGGGTGGAATATCTTTTTATCATTTGATAAATCAATTATATTCAAAATTTGTAATTTAATAAAGTTAAATCATTAAAGATCTTTTAAGTAAGTTTCTATTTGCTTGTTTATAATTGATGGATTCTTTATAATCTAATATGAGCCCTTTAAGAGTTATCTTCTCAATTATAAGTTCAATTGCTGGTTTTTATATTACTTTAACTAATCTAAAATCTGCTGGAAATCTTATTCTTCCATATTCGGTTGGAATAGGTCTTTTTTGTGGTTTAATAACTTTCTTCTTTGTATATTATTCTGAAAAATTATTTAATGATCTAAGCGCTAAAGCTTTAGTTGGGGCTACAATAGGAACTGGGGCATCGTTATTATTCTTCCTTACTTTTGCATATTTCTCTGAGATAATTGGATTAAGCATTAAATATCCCCCTTATACATACCCAATTGTATTTCTTTCAGTTTTGTGTTTGGGTATTGCAGTTGGCCTTAAAAAAGGTTCGAACCCTGAAGCGAAAAATACCTCCAATGATGAGTTTTTTCTAGCAAAAATACTCGATACTAGCGCAATTATCGATGGCAGAATTTCTGATGTTTCTGAAGTTGGATTCTTGGAAGGCACCATAATTCTTCCACAGTTTGTAATACGTGAACTCCAATTTATAGCTGATTCAAATGATAATTTGAAAAAAGTAAGAGGAAGAAGGGGAATGGAAACACTAAAAAAAATGCAGGATCAAAAAAATCTAAAAGTTAAAATAGTAGATAGAGACTTTACTAACATTAAAGAGGTTGACCTTAAACTTGTCAGATTAGCTAAAGAACTAAATGGCCAATTGGTTACAAATGATTTTAATTTAACTAAAGTTGCAAACCTACAAGGTATTAAAGTTTTAAATGTTAATCAATTAGCTAATTCACTAAGACCAGTAATATTACCTGGCGAACATATGAATATTAAAGTAATAAAAGAAGGAAAAGATGAGGGCCAAGGAGTTGGTTATCTTGATGATGGAACAATGGTAGTTATTGATAATGGTAAAAAACATATCAACAAGGTAGTGAATCTTGTCATAACAAGTGTAATACAAACACCAACGGGCAGAATGATTTTTTCAAAAGTTGCGGATCTAAGAGATCAGGAAAACTCAATAACTGGCGTTAAATAATGGGCAAGTTAAGCTCAACCTTTATATTAGCCTCTGGGGGTAGCGGGCAAAGATTTCAAAATTCTAGGGTTCCAAAGCAATATTTAAGAATTAATAAAATTCCGATTTTAATGTATTCATTAACACAGGTAAATAAATTAAACTTTATAGATGAAATAATAATTATAAAAAATAAAAATATTAAAAAAAAATTTTTATGTAATCTCCTAAGTAAATATAAAATAAGTAAATATACTTTAATAGTAGATGGAGGTAAAAACAGGTTTGAAAGTGTTAAAAATGCATTTAAAGAGATTAATATGAAGAATAATTATACAATAATCCACGATGCAGTAAGACCCAATTTTAATTTTAAAAATTTAAAAAAAATGATTCAACAAGTTGGTACATATGATGGGATAATTCCAGTTGAAAAAATTAATAGCACTATAAAAAATATTAATAATGAAAAAGTTATTAAAACTTTATCGAGGGAAAATCTATATTTATCTCAAACACCTCAAGTTTTTAAAACATCATCACTTCTCAATGGATATAATAAAGTTAAAAAAATAAATAAATTTACTGATGAATCTGAAATGTTAGAGAGAAATGGATTTAAAATCAAATCTTTTTTAAATACGGGAGATAATTTAAAAATAACAACTAAGGATGATTTAGAAATTTTTAAAAAATTACTAAAAGAATATGTTTAAAATCGGTATAGGGTATGACATTCATAAAAAATTATCAACTAGGCCTCTTTATTTAGGCGGAATTTTGATTTCTAAAAAAAATGGTTTACTAGGGCATTCGGATGCTGATATTTTGATTCATACTATCTGTGACTCAATTTTAGGCGCACTTGCTGAAGGCGATATAGGAGATCATTTTAGTAATTCAGACCCTAAAAATAAAAACAAAAGAAGCGTCTATTTTTTAAAAAAAATTTTGAAAATTATGAAGAAAAAATCATATAAAATTATTAATATAGATTCAACTATAATATGTGAGAAACCAAAAATTTCCAGATTTAAGAATAAGATTAGAATAAATCTATCAAAGATTATTAATTTACCTATTGATAGTATTTCAGTAAAAGCAACTACCTCAGAAGGTCTAGGAATTATTGGCGAGAACATGGCAATTGCATGTAAAACAATTATTCTCTTAAAAAAAAATGAATCAGTTTAAATTTTTAAAAAATAAAAATAATTTCCTTGGGATCAAGAATTCGAATGAGGCGGCTTCAAAGGTTTATGTTGTACCATATGGTTTAGAAAAAACCGTATCATATGGTACGGGAACATCTTTGGGTCCAGAGAAAATTTTAAAGGCGTCTCGACAAATAGAGCTATATGATATTGAGCTTGGTATTGAGCCATCGGCTATTCTTTCACCAAAAACATTAGAAGTAAAAGAAATTCCATCCTCACATGTAAGTGCGCTAATCAAACTACAAAACATAGTAAAATTAATAGTAGGCTGCAAAAAATTTCCCATTGTTATTGGCGGTGAACACAGTATCACTCCGGCTTGTATTAAACCCCTTTTAGAAAAAAGTAAAAGTTTGACCATTGTCCAGTTTGATGCACATGCGGACTTAAGAGATAAATATCAGGGCAAAAAAAATTCACATGCGTGCTCAATGAGGCGATGTCTGGATAATAAAAATTTAAATCTCATTTCAATTGGAGTTAGAAGTATTTCAAATGAAGAATATGTATTTTATAAAAATAATAAAAAAAGAATTGAAATTTTTTGGGCCAAGGATGCTTCAAATTGGGATTTGAAAAAACTAAAAAAATTATTAAAAAATAAAAATGTTTATATTTCCTTTGATGTTGACGCCTTAGATCCAAGCTTAATGCCAGCGACAGGAACCCCAGAGCCTAATGGTTTATATTGGGATCATGCTATAAACCTCATAAAATTAATATGTAAGAATTCAAAAGTACTTGGAGCCGACATAAATGAGTTTTCACCTATAAAGAGTAATGTTTCATGTGATTTTATTGTTGCTAAATTAGTATATAAAATTATGTCATATTCATTATTAAAAAATATTTTATAGAAATATATTATTTGAGTGAGGTATATTAATGTAAAACTAATAAATATTGGAGGATTAAAATGGCACATTCATTACCTGATTTAAATTACGATTATAGTTCTTTGGAACCTCATATCGATGCAAAAACTATGGAAATACATTATACAAAACATCATCAAACTTATGTAACTAATCTCAACAAAGCTCTTGATCAACATCCTGATCTTTTTGATAAAAGTTTGGAATTTTTATTACTTAATTTATCAGAAATTCCAGAGGATATCAGAGGTGCTGTAAGAAATCATGGTGGGGGTCATCACAATCATTCTTTGTTCTGGAGAGTTATTGGGCCAAGCACTGGAAGTCAGCCTTCAGATGGGCTTCTAAAAAGATTAAATAATGATTTTGGTAGCTTTGATGACTTTAAATCTGAATTTACTGATAAATCAACTAAACAATTTGGGAGTGGTTGGGGATGGCTTTGTGAGGATAGAAGTGGAAAACTAATCACAACATCAACTGGAAATCAAGATAGCCCTATATCGTCTGGATTAAAACCTATTTTGGGAATTGACGTATGGGAACATGCATACTATCTTAACTATCAAAATAAGAGACCAGATTATATATCTTCTTTTTGGAATATTATAAATTGGGAGGAAGTTGAAAATAACTTAAAATAATGTCAAAAAAAAAATATTCTACTTTTGTCACTGATGGTCCAGATAAGGCTCCCAATAGAGCTATGCTTAGGGCAGTAGGATTCACAAATTCAGATTTTAAAAAACCTTTAATTGGCGTAGCTTCAACTTGGGCTATGGTAACACCATGTAATATGCATATTGATATTCTTGCAAATGAAGCAACAAAGGGTGTTAATTCTAATGGAGGAAAATCAATTATTTTCAATACAATTACCGTTTCTGATGGTATTTCAATGGGGACACCTGGAATGAAATATTCTTTAATATCAAGAGAAGTAATTGCAGATTCAATCGAAACGGTTAGTGGAGCTGAAGGTTTTGATGGCTTAATTACAATTGGCGGGTGTGATAAGAATATGCCTGGATGCCTAATTGCAATGGCTAGGTTGAACAGACCCTCTATTTTTATATATGGTGGTTCAATATTGCCTGGCACTTATAAGAAAAAACCTGTTGATGTAGTATCAGTATTTGAAGCAGTTGGTGCTTATTCTAATAAAGAAATCTCTAGAAATGAATTACATGATATTGAAGAAGCAGCAATTCCGGGTCCTGGATCATGTGGTGGAATGTATACAGCAAATACTATGGCTTCTGCAATTGAGGCACTAGGCATGAGTTTGCCTGGAAGTTCAACTCAAATTGCGGTATCAAGAAATAAAAAAACTGATTGTATAAATGCAGGTAAAAAATTAATTGAATTAATAAATAAAGACATTAAGCCTAGAGACATAATGACTAAAAAAGCTTTTGAAAATGCAATAACGGTTGTAATTGCTTTAGGAGGCTCTACAAATGCTGTATTGCATCTTTTAGCTATGGCTAGTGCAGCTAATGTCAAACTTAAAATCGAGGACTTTAATAGAATTGGAAAAAAAATTCCAGTTATTGCTGACTTAAAACCTAGTGGAACTCACATGATGGCAAAATTCTGTGAAATAGGCGGGCTACCTCCATTACTTAAAAGACTATATGATGCAAAACTACTGCATGGAGAGTGTTTAACAGTAACGGGGAAAACATTAAAAGAAAATTTAAAAAATGTAAAAGATAATCTAGGAAATAATGTTATTAAATCTTTAAACAATCCTATTAAAAAAGATAGTCATATATGTATATTGAAAGGCAATCTTTCTCCCGAGGGTTCCGTAGCAAAAATTTCTGGGAAAGAGGGATTATCTTTTGAAGGAAAGGCAGTTGTTTTCAACTCTGAAGAGCAATGTATGAGTGCAATTTTAAATAAAAAAATTAAAAAAGGAGACGTATTAGTTATAAGATATGAAGGACCTAAAGGCGGTCCTGGAATGCGTGAAATGTTAGCTCCAACATCTGCCATAATGGGCCAAGGCTTGGGGTCTGACGTTGCTTTAATAACTGACGGTAGATTCTCCGGTGGTACACATGGCTTTGTTGTTGGACACATTACTCCAGAAGCGTTCGACGGTGGACCAATTGCTTTAATTAAAAACGGCGATCAAATTAAAATAGATTCAAAGAAAAAAACTTTGGAAATAATCGTCACTCAGAAAGAGCTAAAACAAAGAAAGAAATTATGGAAACAACCAACAAGGAATCATTTGACGGGTGCATTGTATAAATATTCTATGTTAGTAAGCTCGGCATCTTATGGTGCCATTACAGATAGAGGGGCATAAATGATAAAAGATTTAAAAGGTAAAAGTATTTTATTAGGTGTTACTGGTGGAATATCTGCTTATAAGTCTTGCGAACTTTCAAGGCTATTAATGAAAGATGGAGCTGATGTGAATGTTGTTATGACATCAAATGCTGAAAAATTTGTATCTGCTTTAACATTTCAATATCTTACTGGCAATAAAGTCTCAAATGATATGTACGATGTAAGTGATCCTAAAATTTCTCATATAGATTTAGCTGATAAAGCAGATTTAATTATAATTTGCCCTGCCACAGCAAACTTTATATCAAAATTTGCTAATGGTATCGCTGACAACCTATTACTAAATATCCTATTAGCAACTAAAGTTCAAATCATTGTTTGTCCCGCCATGAACGTAAATATGTATGAAAACAAAATAATCCAAGAAAACATTATTAAGCTCAAAAAGAATGGAGTTATTTTTATTGAGCCAGAAACAGGTGAGCTTGCCTGTGGCTGGGAGGGTAAAGGTCGATTAGCAGAAATTGAAAATATCTTAAAATTTATAAAAAAAAAATTTCGAAATAAAACTTTAATAAATGAAAACATTTTAATCACTGCGGGAGCCACTAGAGAATATCTTGATGCTATTAGGTTTATTTCAAACCCTTCATCTGGAATTATGGGACTATGTTTGGCAGATGAATTTAAAAATAGAGGTGCAAAAATTAATATAATAGCTGGTCATACAGAAGTTGATTTAAGTAAATATGATAATTATTTTAAAGTTGATTCTGCTGATGAAATGAAAAATGAAATTGATAAAAAATTGAGTACCTATTCCATAATAATAAAAGCTGCAGCAGTAGGTGATTTTAAATTTAAAAGTAAGAAAAAAAATAAAATAAAAAAAGATGATAATTCTTTTAATTTTCAAATAGAAAAAAATATTGATGTTTTAAAGACCATAGGTCAAAAAAAAATAAAACATCAGATTTTAGTTGGCTTTTCAGCCGAGACTGAAAAAGTTGTCCAAAATGCAAAAAAGAAAATAAAAAATAAAAATCTAGATCTTATTGTAGCTAATGATATCTCAAAAGAAGGGAGTGGATTTGGAAGTAAATCTAACTTTACTTATTTTGTTGATTCTAATGGAAGTGTTGAAGAATTAGGTTTGCAAACCAAAGAAAAAATTGCAAAATATTTGGCAGATAAAATTGAAATCATGAGACAGAATTAATAAATTAATTCTGTCTCATAATATCTAACCTAATACAGAATCTTTACATGCTTTTGAAACTCTGAACTTTACTACCTTCTTAGCAGGTATCTGAATAACTTCTCCGGTCTGAGGATTTCTTCCCTGTCTTGCTTTTCTATCGACTAAAACTAATTTACCCAATCCTGGTAAAGTAAAAGATCCGTTATTTTTTGCCTCTGAACAAGCTAATGAAGCAAAAGATTCTAGATATCTATTCGCATCAGCTTTCGAGATTCCTAAAGTTTCAGCAATTGAACTTGCTATTTGTGATTTTGTTAATGCAGCCATAAGAGCCTCCTGTTATAAACAGTTATTAAATAACCCTGTTTCTTCTAATATAGTTTTTTAATTCAGAAAATGCAAGATTTTTATATATTAAAATCATGTATATTTAAGTAAATATGCGGTTTAAAGAAAAAAACTTTACTTTTGTTTTGATAGTTGCGGTATTTATAATAGTTGGATTATACTTTTATCAATTCAGCGAGAGAGTGCAGGAAGTTGAAAAACTTGAGAGAAAAACAGTACGTGTAAAAGCATATGAGGCATATCCCACTGATTTTATTAAAAAAATAAATGTTTTTGCAAAATTATATAGTGAGAAAGAAATAACTATATTAGCTGAGGTTGATGGGACAATCAGTGAAAAAAAATTCCCAATAGGTTCCAAAGTATATAAAGATGATCTCATTATAACAATGACAGATACAAGAAAACTCTTGCAGCTTAAAGAGTCAAGGGACAGTCTCTCTGCATTCAAAGCAATCTTAGATGAAGAAACTAAGAATTATAAAAATGCAATTTCTCTTTTTGAAAAAGATATAATTTCGAAAAATGAACTTACATCAAAAGAAAATTTATATAGAAAAGCTAAATCTGAATACGATAATAGAGAGGCTATATATAAAAGAATATTGTGGGAATTTGATAATTTAAACGTGAAAGCTCCATTTGATGGATATATTAATAAATTTTACTTTGATGAGGGTCAAAAAATATTGGCAGGAGAAAGAATTATCCAATTTTCAAGTTTTAATAAGCTAATAGGAAGAGTAAGTCTTAAATCAGAAGATATAAAAAAAATAGATTCCTCACTTAAAGATATAAAAGTTAGTCATAACAATGAAGTATTTTTTGCAAAATTCCTAGGCTTAAGCAAAGAGTTGAATAAAGATATTTACTCTTACTTATTAGAATTCGAAATTATGAATCATGATGAAAAGTTCTTACCAGGAGAAGTTGTTGATGTTGAAATACAAGTTGAGGAGCTATTCAATTATATAATTTTTCCATCCAAAGCAATCATTAATGAGAATGATGCATTCTATATTTTTTATTATGAAAACGGATATGCCTTCAAAAAAGTAGTTAGCCCTATATGGATAGATGAGGAACAATGCGCGATTCTGAATTCTGAGGATTATACTGAATTAAAAATTATATATGAGGGACAATCGACCCTGGAAGATAATCAGCCTGTTGAGTTGATGAATTAGAATATGAAAATTATTGAATATTCAGTAAAAAATCCAGTATTTGCAAATCTTCTAATGGGTACAATTATCATTTTTGGTTTATATATAGGATTTGGACTTCCTAAGGAACTTTTTCCTTCAGTTGGCTTTGAAAAAGTAACAATTGCTTCTGTTTATGAAAATTCCAGTGCAGAGGATATTGAAAAACTAGTGACAATACCTTTAGAGGATAAAATTTCCTCAATACCAGGAATAAAAAATATAAAATCTGAATCAACTCAGTCTAGATCTTTTATCATTGCTGAATTAATTGCGGGAGAAGATACCAAAACCATAGCTCAAGAAATCAGATCTGAGATATCACAAGTAAAAAATGACTTACCAGATGATATTGACGATCCAATTGTTAAAGAAGTAATTGGTAGTGCCCCATTAATCAATGTGTCTATAGCAAGTGATGGGGATAAAAATGAATTAAGATTTTACGCCCGAGAATTGAAAAGTAAATTGGAAAAATTGGATACAGTTGAAAGTTTAATTGTATCTGGCTATGGGGATTTAGTTTTTTGGATAAAAATTGATCCGAAAAAATTAATTCAATATGAAATAAGATTAGACGATATAGTAAATCAGATTAGAAATAAGAATATTGATCTTCCTGCTGGAGCAATTGGTCAAGGTGAACAAGAGTTTACAGTTAGAACAGAAGGAAAAATTGAGAAGAGGAAAGACTTAGAAGAAATTCCAATAAAAAATTTATCAAGTGGAATAACTTTAAGGTTAAAAGATATTTCTAATATTTATTTAGGTCAAGAAGATAATATGAGTCTTTCAAGAATAAATGGTCTGGACTCAGTATCTTTTTGGATTGAAAAACAAAAAGGTGTTGATGCAATAATTGCGGTTAAGGATATTAAGGAAATTACTAATAAATTTAGTGAGAATGCGCCCGAAAATATTAAAATTTTTATTTCTAACGATTCCTCTTACTGGGTAAAAGGTAGATTTGATTCAATGGTAAAGACTGGTCTTTTTGGTATTGCTGCAGTACTAATTGTATTGGCTTTATTTTTAGATTTTAGATCTGCTTTTCTAGCTGCACTAGGGTTGCCTGTGGCTTTCTTTGGCGCATTCATATTAATGCAATATACTGGAAATACCTTAAATGTAATAACTATGTTTGGTCTTATTATGGTGCTTGGCATTGTTGTTGATGATGCAATAATAGTAGTTGAAAATATAAAGAGGTATATTCAAAAAGGGATTGAACCCACTAAAGCCGCAATAATGGGGGCGCAGGAGGTTGCGTGGCCTGTAATTGCAACCGTATTGACAAATATTGCTTCACTATTTCCAATATTGCTAGCTGAGGGAGCTCTAGGAATTTTTTTATCTATAATTCCCACCGTAGCAATATTTGCATTAATTTTTTCTTTAGTTGAAGCTCTCACAATTTTACCTTCTCATTGTGCGGAATTTGTTAAAAATACAAAAAAAGTAGGAATATTTTCTAAATATTTTGATAAATTTAGAAGAAAGTATCTTTATGTTTTAGTTGCTGCTCTAAGAGTTAAATATAAAATAATTGGAATTTTTGTTGTACTTTTTTTAGTATCTATTGGAGCCTTATATAAAATTCCATTTGTTTTACTTTATTCATCTGATATAAATCAATACCTTGTTAAAATTCAAAATCCAACAAACTACAGCATTGATTCGACTCTCGAAAAGACTAAAGAAATTGAAAAAATAATTGATGAAAATACAGATATAAATTTAAAAAATAATTCTTTATCTACTATTGGTGTAGATTTTTCAAAAAAACCCCCAGGTTTTGGAGATAATGTTTCGAATATATTAGTTCAATTCAAAGACTTTGAAGATAGAAATGAAAATGGACTGGATTCTATGAAATTAGTTCAAGATTTAGTATCCAATCAAATAATTGGTCCGTCTGCGATAGAGTTTGTTGAAACAACTGGTCCTCCAAAAGGAAAGGATGTAGATATAAGAATTATTGGAAATAATATAAATGTGCTATCTGAAATATCAGGAAAAATGAAAAATTTTCTCAAAAAACAAAAAGGCGTATTTGGTGTAAACGACAACCTATCATATGGAAAATCCCAAGCAAGTCTTAAGATTAATGAAGAAAAAGCATCACAATATGGTTTAAATACAATAATAGTTGGTAGAGAAATAAGAGCGTTAGTGGATGGATTAGAAATTGATGAGACTAGAATAAATGATGAAAAAGCGACAATTAAAATTAAATATGAAACAAAAAATATTAATAAATCCATAATGAACTTATCAAACCATTTAATTTTAAATAAAAATTCAGAATTTGTGCCTATTGGAAATTTTACTGAAATAGAATTAAATTCTGATCTATTAACAATTTCAAGATTTAATAGAGAACGCGCATCGAGCGTAACAGCAGAAATTGATGGTGATATCACAACCTCAAGAAATGTAATAAATTCAGCTTTAGAGTTTTATGAGACAATTAAGGATGAATATCCGGGTTATAAGCTTGCGCTGGATGGAGAAGAACAAGATACTAGAGAATCTTTAGATAGTGTTAAAAGAGCCTCTGTAATATCTATATTGTTAATATATTTAATCTTGGCAACTATTTTAAAGTCGTATATACAGCCATTGCTAATAATGTCTATCGTACCATTCTGTATGATTGGAGTTACCTTTGGTGTGCTTTTAAGAGGTGATCCGGTTTCCATCACAGGTCTTATTGGAGCAGTTGCATTAATTGGTGTTGTTATAAACGATAGCCTTTTATTAATGAACTTTATTAACAAAGGAGTTAAAAATAATTTATATGGGCGAGCAGTCTATATATCTGCAAAAAATAGATTCAGAGCTGTAATTTTGACTACATTAACAACATTTGGTGGACTACTTACTTTGATGTTTGAAACAAGAGGTGAGGCAGCATATTTAGCGCCAATGGCAATCTCCCTTGGTGTTGGTTTGGTAATAGCAACTTTCATTACTCTGTTTTTAATTCCGTGTTTATATTTGACTCTTATAGATGTCAAAAAAAGATATGGATTATTAAATTAATTCTGAAACTGTAAAAAGTGGATTATAAGAAATATTCCTTTCTAAAAATTTAGATTTTGCATTCATTTCTCTATCAACGATTGACAATATGTTATTTACCTTTAGTCCTTGATTTTCTAATCTATCAATGGCTTTTAGCAAGGAACCTCCTGTAGAAACGACATCCTCAACTAGAGTTATAGCTGCATTTTCAATAATTGGACCTTCAATAATTTTTTTTGTACCATGATCTTTATCAGTTGATCTTATCAAAAAACCCTTAAGGTTATAATTTTCCACAGCAGCACAGACTAAAATACCACCAACAATTGGGTCGGCCCCTATTGTTGGACCACCAACATAAGTTGATTCCGATTTCTTTATTAAATCAAAGAAAATTTTAGAAATCAGCGCTAATGGCTTTGAAGATAGTGTACATATTCTTGCATCAATATAATAATCACTTTTCTTTCCTGATGATAAAGTAAAATCTCCCCTTAATATTGATAATTCTTCTAAATACTTTTTCAATTCATCTTTCATATTAAATCTACAGCTTTAGTTATTTTGAGTTAAAATATTAATATGTCAAAACTTCCACCAGGAATAAAAGAGGCAACAAATTATTCTTATTTGGATGCTCTATATGAAAGAAGGTCTAGGAGATTTGCTATGGGCGGAGAAATTGATGAAGGTCCATTAAAATTTAAATCTAAGCATAAACCAGTACCATTGAGTGAGATTGAGGAGGCAATATTAGTTTGGAATGGCTTAGGAATTAAAAATATAAATCTTTCTGATTTCCCTCCACACAAAGGCTTAGATCTCGAAGTAAAATTTATGAGTAAGACAATAGCTTCATTAGGCGACATACATAGAACTGAGCTTTTCTATACAAATGATGACGGCCTTTACTTAGTTAAACTTCACGACCAATTGCCTTCTGATTTACGTGGAATTGAAGGGCTATCAAAAGAAAAAAAAATCGAAAAAATTTTGGAATTATTCAAAGCATCAAGAGTAAAAATTCATGATGGGAGGGCAGACCTTCCGATGGATCCTCCTGGGCTTGCTATTCATAATACCTGGAGTGTCAATAAACCTGGAACAACCCTAATGATGCCAGTTACAGATTTAAGCGCAGGGCTCATAAATATATTGTTTTTTTATATGAGGGATGGACATAGGTTTCACTTTATTGATGAATTAAAGAAGATGAAGCCAGCAGGTACTCAAAAATGGATTGATGATGGATATATTGATACATCCAAACCTATTCCGCTTATTGAAGCTGAACTAAGATTTGCGAACGGCTATATTGCTGAACAACCAATGTTTTGCCAAAATGTTGCGTTAACTCAACAAATCTTAGGACTCGGTGGGTGGATGTTTAGTGGTTTTCAAAGTAGGTATATGTTAGGGGCCGATAAAAATTATAAAGGTTTAGGATTTACTTGTGTTGAATCAAAAGAAGATTGGGGCGAAGCAGTTTCTAAAGCGCCTGTAGGGCTTGATGGTCAGTTTGAGGCTTATTCTCCTCCATATTATTCAGACATGAATGAAGCTGTTGAAGCTTTTAATGATATGAAATGGTCCAATTGGGAAGAAAAATTTATGCCCTACAAGGATCCAACGGGGGTCTTAAAAAGTACTCCTAGGCCTTCAAAAAAAGAGATAGAAATTGTAAAAGATATTTGCACTTATCTTTACGAAACCTATGGCAGGTTCCCAGCTTTTTCCGATGCTATGTATTGCAGAATGATGGTTCAGAATCATCATATCGACTTAGATTTTTATGACCACTTTTATCCTGAAGGTTCATATACAGAGAATCATAAGAATCACTTTGCTCTTTGGCACCCAGAAATAGAGGATCCATTTAAAAAATGAAAATTTTAGAAATTTTAAAAGGTGTTAATTTAGTAATTGCTGATATTGAAGTTGATTTAGGAAATCAAAAACATAACAATCCAACTTTATGTGTCAAGAAAGGTGACAAAATTATCCCATTAAGCACACCCGACGGTAGACCTATACTAATGAGAGAGGAGAATTCAATTAAAATTGATAAAGATTAAAAATTATTAAATATTTTTAGATAATTTTATTATTTTTAATCTTCATCTAATTCTTTAAAGCAAGCGAAAGTAAAAGCTATTGTACATAATGTAAAAAGCCACAAACCTGAGCCAGCAACATTAACGCTTTCACCATCATAAATCTCAATACTTTTTGTTGTAATAAACCAAATTGTCAGAATGACAGTTAGAACACCTAAAGCTAGAGAAACTAAAGTATTGTGTTCTTTTTCGGTCAAAATACAATAAAGTGGATAAATGAAACAAACAAGAAATATATATCCTTGTTGCTGAAATCCATTGAGTGTTATAATTTCCATATCAACCCAAGGTAAGAACATAGAAAGAATAGATATTCCAAAAGAACCAAGAATTATTTGTTGGTTTAAACTAAAATTTTTCCAATCAAAAGCCATTTTTAAAACCCCGCAAAATTTGATATATATAAATCACCATCAGTTGTTTCCTGAACTGAATATGAAATATACTTTATAAGCTTTAAGTCCTTAACTAGTCTATCATTCCATGTATATTCTAAATCGGCCTGACATGAATAAAATTTGGTTTTCTCGTTATACGATGTAATCCTAATATTTTTTATTTTTATCTTTGGAGTAGGTATTTCCACACTACCATCTAAATAACCAGAATACTTTTCATCGGTTAATAGTGGTAATCCCATCGCTTCACCAAATCTAAACCCAAATTCATACGCATTATTAATTACGTTAATTTGAACTAATTCTTTTACTGTATCTTTTGCACCAGAAGAATCACATGAAATATCTGACCCACATCCAATAAAAGAAAAAATTAAAAAAAGAACTAAAAGTTTTTTCATTTAAATAATCATAATATTACAATCAAATCTTTACAAGTGTATTCGTAAAACTCATTTAATTAATTAATGAATTAATAATTATCTCAATAATTAAAATTAATAAAAGTGTAAGATAGATCCACCAATATTCTGATCTTGTACTTCGGCTTTTAAAATCAAACCATTTTGTAAAATATTTCATGCTTGCTGGAATAAATTCATGAAAAATTGCAGGAGAATCTCCCCATTTATTTGGTTTTGGTTCTGATTTAAAAAACATAAAAATCAAACATAAAAGAAACCCCAAGACTGAAATAATAAAAATAAAAATCGTAAAATTTCCTAGCTGCTCTATAGTTTTATAATCAAAAGCATAATATGCATCTGAGCTAAAATAAATTATTATATAAAGAATTGCTGTTAAAGCTAGAGGAGTGTAATACCAAAGACCCGATACTCCTACATCGTGTAGTCTTCGTACAGTTAAAGCAACTCCGGCTATACCTAAGTAAAAATTAAAGCATAAATACAATATTGATAGCATTTTTATATAGTATATTAATTATTTATAAATTATAAACAGGTAAAGTTGAAATATTTATAGGGCCTTAACGGCCCTATAATCTTAATTTTCTAATCCCAATCGAGAGAGCCAGCTGTCTGATATTCTGTAACTCTAGTCTCAAAAAAGTTTTTCTCTTTTGAAAGATCAACAGACTGAGACATCCAAGGGAAAGGGTTTTCGGTTCCATATAGTTTTTCTAACCCTATTCTTTCAAGCCTTCTGTCTGCAATGTGCTCTACATACTCACCAAATTGCTGTGGATTTATTCCAAGTAATCCATTAGGGCATGCATCAAACGCATATTTTTTTTCTTGATCAACAGCGGTCACGATTAAATCAGTAATCTTTTTTTGAAGATCTGGAGTCCAAACACCTTCATTTTCTTCTTTTATTGTATTAATTAGGTCACAGCCAAAAGCCAAATGAATACTTTCATCTCTCATTATGTATTCAAATTGCTCACCGATTCCAACCATTTTATTTTGCCTTTTAAGCGCAAGCATCATTGCAAATCCCGCATAAAAGAATATTCCTTCCATAATCACATAATAACCAACAAGGTCATGCAGCAGAATTTCTATATCCTTTTTTGATTTAATTTCAAAATTTGGATCCATAATTGATTTTGTAAGCCCAACAACATAATCATCTTTTTCCTTAATAGAAGGGATTGTTTCATACATTGAGTATATATAGTCAGGGTCTAACCCTAAGCTGTCACAACAATAAATAAAAGTGTCTGTATGGACGGCTTCTTCGTATGCTTGACGAAGTAGATATTGCCTAGATTCAGGATTCGTTACGTGCTTGTAAACAGTTAAGACAATATTATTTGCAGTTAATGATTCTGCTGTAGAAAAAAAGCCTAGGTTCCATAAAATCATTCTCCTTTCTGTTTCTGAAATTGCTTTATCTGACTTCCATTGCTCAACATCTTTTTGCATGGAAATCTCTTCTGGAGTCCAGTTATTTGCAACCCCATCCTTGTAATGTTGACGAGCCCATTTATAAGTCATTGGTAAAATCTTATTTGGGTCAGTCTTTGAATCTAATCCTATGATAGACATATTAATCGCTCCTTAAAGTTACTGACAAGCCTCGCAATCGGGGTCCATTATGCTACAAGCGCTTCCGACCTCGCTAGCTGGCTTTTCTTCGCTTGATGCTTGTACAGCTTCTTTGTTTTGTTGTTCTTCTATTTTTTGGTACTCTCTTTTTTGAGTGTAACCAAATTTGTTTGCATCTAAAGTAGATTTTTCAATTTGGCTGGCTGCCAAGGTTCTTAAATAATATGTTGTCTTGAGACCAAACTTCCATGCAGCTGTATAGATCTCACTTAATTTTTTACCTGAAACACCTTGCATAAAAACATTGTGGGACTGACTTTGATCAATCCATTTTCCTCTAACTGATGTATGCTTAAGCAAGACAAGTGGATTGATTGCAAAAGCTTCTTTATATTTTGCTTTAAAACTTTCGGGAATTTCATCAATATAGTCTAAATTACCATCATAATATTTAATTTTATCGAGCATCTCTTTCGACCACAAACCCATAGACTTAAGATCATTGACTAAATAATTGTTAACTACTGTGAATTCACCACTCATATTTGACTTTACATAAATATTCTTATAAATAGGCTCTATACAAGGATAACATCCCGCGATATTTGAAATTGTCGCTGTAGGCGCTATCGCCATAGTGTTTGAATTTCTCATACCATTTTGCTTAACTTTTTCTTTTAACGAGTCCCAATCCAAAGATGTTATTTTATTAACTTCTACATTATCTCCGCGTTCATTTTCTAATAAAGTTAAAGAATCGAGAGGAAAAATACCTTTTTCCCACTTTGAGCCCACAAAAGATTCATAAGGGCCACGTTCAATAGCTAAATCACATGAAGAGCTAATCGCATGATATGAAATTTGTTCCATTAATTGGTCGGAAAAATTTAGTGCTTTGGGAGAATCAAAAGGCAAGTCTAGTTTGAATAACGCATCTTGCAAGCCCATTACACCTAGGCCTATTGGTCTATGTTTCATATTAGAGTTTTTTGCTTCGTCCGTAGGATAGAAATTTAAATCAACTACATTGTCAAGCATTCTCATTGCGGTATTTACAGTTTTCTCAAGTAATTTTTTATCTAACTTTCCTTCCAGAGTTACATGTTTTGACAAGTTTACAGACCCTAAATTACAGACTGCAGTCTCATCTTGTGAAGTATTTAAAGTTATTTCTGTGCATAAATTTGAACTATGTACGACACCAACATGATCTTGAGGTGATCTAACATTACATGCATCTTTAAAAGTAATCCACGGATGTCCTGTTTCAAACAATCGTGTTAACATTTTTTTCCATAGTTCTTTAGCAGGAACTTTTTTAAATTTTTTAATTTGACCATTCTGAATACTTTTTTCATATTCACAGTATGCATCTTCAAACTTTTTTCCAAATAAATCGTGTAAATCAGGAACTTCTTCAGGAGAGAATAAGGTCCATTCTTGATCAGACTCAACTCTTTTCATAAATAAATCAGGAATCCAATTAGAAGTATTCATATCATGAGTTCTTCTTCTGTCATCACCAGTATTCCTTCTTAGGTCAAGAAAATCTTCTATATCTAAATGCCAAGTTTCAAGATAAGCGCAGGTAGCCCCTCTTCTTTTTCCACTTCTATTTATAGCAACAGTAACATCATTTGCTATTTTGAGGAAGGGTATAACACCTTGACTTTCAACATTTGTACTTTTTATGTGGGATCCTGTCCCTCTTATATTTGTCCAATCATTTCCAAGCCCGCCAGACCACTTAGAAAGCTGAGCATTGTCACCAATACATTTAAATATATGTGAAAGGTCATCTCCAACTGTGGTTAAATAACATGAGCTTAATTGAGGATGAGGGGTTCCAGAATGGAATAATGTTGGTGTTGAAGATACAAAATGCATTTTAGAAAGAACATTATAAAATTCGATCGCTCTAGCATTTTTATTATTTTCATTAAATGAAAGCCCCATAGCCACTCTCATCCAAAAAGATTGTGGTAATTCAAATCTTTTTTCCTCATGTTTTTGCAAGTATCTTTCATACAAGGTCTGAATGCCAAGATACTCAAATAGTTCATCTCTTTCGGGATCTATTGAATTGCTGAGTCTTTCTAAATCAAATTCTAGAAGTTTGGGGTCAAGATATTTATGCTCGGTCCCAAGCTTAATTCCTTCAATAAAAGTTTTTTTATATTCGTCAAGGAAAGTATTTTCATTAATAGAAATACCAATTGCTTCTTTGTATAATCTTTGCATAAAAAAGCCAGCAGAAACTTTACTATAATCTGGATCTCTCTCAATGAAAGCAGTTGAAGCTAATAATAATGCTTTTTCGATATCATTAGTTGTTGCCCCATCAAAAATATTTCTACTCAATTCTTTAGAAATCGCGTCTACTGAGGTTGTGTCTGGATATTTTTGACAAATTCTATAAATTGTTTCTCTAACTTTTTGAGGATTAAATAGAACCGTAGTTCCATCTCTTTTTATGATTTTTAGCTTCCCTAATTCAGCTTTTCTAGAAATATTATCCTTTAATTTTTCTCTTTCAGTTGTTCTCTCTGCTCTATAAATGATATAGCGCCTTGCAACATCTAACATATCAGATCTTAATAGGTGCTTCTCAACTATATCCTGAATATTCTCAACATTTGGATAAAATTCTGTAAATCTGTCATATATTTCATCTTGAATTGATTCAACGATTTCACTAATTTTAGCAGAATCATATTTCTCTTCACTAGCATCAATTGCAGCTGCAATAGCGTTGCTAATTCTTTGAGAGTCAAAATTAACCACCTCACCTGATCTTTTAACTACTAATAATTCTTCAATATGATTCAAAATTTACTCCTTATCTAAAATTCTTTAGAGGCAAGGAAAAGCTTTTAACGGGGTGCAAAAAGGGTTTAAATAACTAATCCTTGCCCCAGGGATAATCACGCCTTCCAAAAATCTAAAGAACAATTCAACAATATATTGTGATTATATTTTGATTAAACCACTATATGTTGTATCAGTCAAGAAAAAAATAAATTTTTTTTTAATTAATGTATTTTTAGATTTTTGCAGGGGTTTTATTGATCATATCACACTCTTTTTTCAGGGATCCCATTAAATCTTTAAAGATTAATTTGTGCAAAGGAAGTATCGAATACCAATATAAATAGCCCCAAATACCTTTAGGCTCAAATATTGCTGTCATCACAATGTATGAATGAGTTATATCATCAATAGCTTCAAATTTTAACCATGCTTCACCAGGAGTTTTGAGAGTCATTTTTAAAAGAATTTTTTTATTTGAATCTAGCTTTTCTATTTTAAAACAGTCAAAATCAGAACCAACTTTTAAATTCTCCCTATCTGGTTCAGAACATATTTTACCACCTAGTAAAATATCAATATACTTTCTGATATTCCACATACTATTCCATGCTTTCCACCCATTAGCACCACCTAATGATTTAAAAATTGAAAAAATTTGTTCACAAGTAGCATCCGTTTTAGCAATCCTAATTTCCTCGAATCTACCTCTCTGTTGAGACAATCGATAATCAAATTTAATTTTTTGCTTATTCCATGATGTTTCAATAAATTCTTTTTTTGTTTTATCAAATGCTGATTTGATAGAATCAGTGTAGTTTAGGGTTTTAATTTCTGGGTAATGGGATGAAGCAAGAGATATATCGCCTTCAATATTATTTATTACACTTTTAACAATTGGAGAAGCAAGAGAGTTTGTTATTGGGGTCACAAGGCCTATCCATCTTGCGGCTAAACCTGGGGCTAATACGGGCACTGGGAAAATATATCTTTTTAGTCCCCTATAGTCACAATATTTAAGCATCAAATCTTTAAAGGACATAGGGTCCGATCCGATATCAATTTGTAGGCACGGTTGTTTGTCTAATGATAAAACTAAATATTTTAATACGTCTCTTACGCTAATAGGTCTTACTATATTGTTTATCCATTTTGGGGCAACCATTACCGGTAATTTTTCGCTAAGGTGTCTGAGCATCTCAAATGAGGCAGAGCCTGATCCAATTATAGGTCCTGCTCTAAGCTCTGTTGTTGGTAGTGATTTGCTAAGTATTCTCCCGACCTCAATCCTACTTGATAAGTGTTCAGAAATATTTTTTTCTTTTGGTGAAATTCCTCCTAAATATATTACATGCTGGATATTTTCTTTTGCAATTTTAACAAAATTTCTTGCGGAGAGTCTATCAAGCTCAATATATTCTTTTGAGTTAGTCATTGAGTGAACCAAATAAAATGCCTGATCTATTCCATCACATAACCCAGATAGGGATTCAAGCTTAGTTAAATCACCTTCAAATATTTCAACTTTGTTATACCAAGACTTACCATCAATTTTGGTTTTATCACGAACTAAAATTCTAACTTTAATATTATTAGCTAATAATCTTGGAATTAACCTGCCCCCAATATAACCCGTTGCACCAGTTATGAGAACTTTAATATTTTGTGTTTTTAAAGTTATAGGATTATAAAATTCATTCATTTTTTAATATCCAGTATAAAAAAAAGTTTTTTTCTCTTATAATAGTTCATAATGATAGATTCTTTAGCAAATATTATTAAAACTGATTTTTTCAATAATGCTTTATTTGATTGGGGATTATTAATTTTATCTACAATAATTTTATTCTTAATTTTAAAGCTATTTAAAAATATTACTTATAGCAAATTAATCAAAATAACTGATAAAACATCAAATAAGGTCGATGATTATATAGTTTCTACCTTAGGGTCTATATCTAATATTTTTATTCTTTTCTTATCAATATTTATTTCATCTAAATTTATCTCGCTAAAGGGATTTATGAACGATAGAATTGAGCAAATATTTATAATTATATTCCTCTGGCAAATAACAAAATGGGCTATAAATTTATCTGGCTTGGTTTTTGATAAATATAAAATTCAAAGAGAAAAGCAAAATGACATGCACAGCGTTACCGCAATTTCTGGATTTACTAAGCTCGTAAGATTTTTAATTTGGACAATCTTTCTATTATTAGCTCTAGATAATCTGGGAGTAAATATTACAGCTTTAGTTGCAGGTCTTGGAATAGGTGGGTTAGCAATTGCGTTGGCTGCACAAAGTATTTTAGGAGACTTGTTCGCTTCCTTGACTATAATGATTGATAAACCAATAGCAATTGGCGATTACATTCAAATTGATAATTATATGGGAACAGTTAAAAATATTGGAATAAAAAGCACAAAAATTGAAAGTTTGTCAGGTGAGGAAATAATAATTTCCAACTCAGATCTTTTAAATAGCAGACTACGTAATTATCATCAATCCAGAATGCAAAAAAGAAGAACTACTATAATGATAGGAGTAGTTTATAGTACTCCTTTTGAAAAACTAAACTCAATACAGTCTCTACTAACAAAAATCGTGAATGATTCTAAATCTACTGATTTTGTTAGAGCCAGCATGGTTGAATTTGCTGATTTTTCTTTGAATTTCGAATTAGTTTACAATGTTTTAAGTTCTGATCACGGAGAGTATATTGAAATTAACCATAAGTTAAGAATGAAAATTTTTGAGGAATTTGACAAAAATAAAATTGAATTTGCTTTCCCAACTAGAACAATACATATTGAAAATTCTAGTCAAAATTAACATAATTAAATATTTTTTAATAATAATTTGTTTTAAAACTTTATATATTTTATATTCTTAAAATGAGTAAAAAATTATGGGGTGGAAGATTTACTAAGTCCACGAATAAAAAGGTTGAAGAATTTACATCATCTATTGATGTAGATAAAAAACTTTATAAAAAAGATATTGATGCTTCTATTGCGCATGTAAAAATGTTAAAAAAACAAAAAATTATAAAATCATCAGATGCTGCAAAAATTATAAAAGCACTTTTGCAAATTGAGTTACAAATTGATAAAGGAAGTTTTTTATATGATGAATCTTTGGAAGACATTCATATGAATATTGAAAATTCATTAATTAAAAAAATTGGCAATATTGGCAAGAAAATTCATACAGCAAGAAGTAGGAATGATCAGGTTGTCACTGATCTAAGACTATACACAAAAGATAATATAAAATTATTAAATGGGTTGTTAAAAAACTTAATAAAAGCACTTTTAAAAATATCAGAAAAAAATATCAAAGTGATAATACCATTTTATACTCATTTGCAAAAAGCACAGCCAATTCTTGCATCGCATTTTTTAAATTCGTATGTTGAGATGTTTCTCAGGGATATTTCAAGATTAAAACATACTTATGAAATAGCAGATATAAGCCCATTAGGATCATGTGCTGGTGCAGGAACATCTTTTAATATTGATAGAAAATTGACTGCAAAGTTGCTGGGTTTCAAAAAAATATCTAGAAATAGCTTGGATTCAGTTAGTGATAGAGATTTTGTAGCGGATACTATTTATTCGTGTTCCATGTTGATGATGCATTTTTCAAGATTTTGTGAAGATTTAATTATATGGAATAGTTCTGAGTTTGGATTTATAAAAATTGGTGATTCTTTTACTACTGGCTCGAGCATAATGCCACAAAAGAAAAACCCTGATATTTTAGAACTTATAAGAGGTAAATGTGGTAGTGTTTATGGGAACTTAAACAATATACTCGTGAACTTAAAAGGATTACCTTCAAGTTATAACAGAGACCTTCAAGAAGACAAAGAGCCTCTATTCTCTGCATTTAGGACTGCAATGGAATGTACCTCTATTTTTACAGAGATGATTAAGTCAATTGCATTTGATTCGAATAAGATAAAATCTAGTATTGATTCTGGATTTATGACTGCAACCGACATTGCAGATTATTTAGTAAAAAAAGGAATTCCGTTTAGAGATGCACACAAGATAACTGGAAAGATTGTGCTTTATTGTGAAAACAATAACCAAATTTTATCTGATCTAAAAATTGAAGAATTAAAAAAATTTTCCAAAAAGATAGAAATAGATATTTTTAAGTTTATTACAAATGAGTATTCTTTGGAATCAAAAAAATCATTTGGTGGAACTTCGACTGTGGTGGTCAAAAAATCAATAACTAAATATAAAAAAATTATAGACAAACTTTGAACTTATAATTTTGTTGTTTTAAAATATAGATATGCCAATTATTGATACGTTTCCAAATCCCAATAAAAAAAGAGATTATGATATTGAAATTTCATGCCCTGAATTTACATCACTTTGTCCTAAAACTGGACAACCCGACTTTGCAACAATCAAAATTATTTATACCCCTGATTTGAAATGCATTGAGCTTAAATCATTAAAACTCTATTTTTATTCTTACAGAGATAAAGGCTCTTTTCATGAAGATGTTACTAATAAAATTATGGATGATTTTATTAAAAGCTGTAAGCCAAAAACGGTTACAATAACGGGTGATTTTAATGTAAGAGGTGGAATTAAAACTATTGTTAAAGTTAGCTATAAAAAACCTAGCAAAAAAAAATAATATAATTTTTTATATTTCACTACTATTTTTTATATTTTTAATTTTTTGTTCTATTTTTCCAGAGCAAATAGCGCCTAAAAATCCAAATGTAACTGATTTTGGCAGTATTCTGTTGGCCCCGAGTGAATCAAATTATTTGGGAACGGACCAACTTGGAAGGGATATACTAAGTAGAATTATTTATGGATCTAGGATTTCTTTAAGTATTGCTTTTTTCTGTTCAATTATTTCTTTGATTTTGGGTGGTATATATGGGCTTGTGTCAGGAATATATGGAGGTATTTTGGATGAGATATTGATGAAATTGGTTGATGTATTTTACTCTATCCCAGATTTATTGTTAGTTTCAATATTTATACTTATTTTTGGCAAAGGATTATTAGGAATTACTCTTGCACTCTCACTACTGAGTTGGATGAGAATTGCAAGAATAACTAGAGCAAGTGTGATGGAGCTCAAAATTCAACCATTTATTATAAATGCTAGGATTTCAGGATTCAGCAAGATTCATATAATGTTTAAGGAATTATTACCAAATTTAGTTGGGCCATTAGTTGTTACCTTTACCTTTACTATTCCAAGCTCAATTCTAGCAGAATCTACTTTGAGCTTCTTAGGTATAGGAATCTCACCTCCTGATATAAGTTGGGGATTGATGGCCAATAGTGGATGGCAAGGCATTAGAAGCTATCCACATTTAATAATAAATCCATGCATAGCTATATTTTTTTCGACTTTGTGCTTTTTAAATATTGGAAATTATATGAAAAAGAGGTTTGTTTAAATGCTTAAATTTTATATTTTAACTTTAGGAATATATCTTATTTGCTTTACCTCCAATGCATCTGAAAACTGTAGTAGTCTTAATTCTGAACTTAAAAAAGCAATATGTTTTGAAAGAGACGGAGAATATAAAAAAGCAACAAAACTTTTTAAATTATCATCAAAAAAATATATAAATCACATGGAGTTTTTTGAATTTTATGACTTTTACTTAAACCAAAAAAATTACGAATTTGAAGAAATTGAAAAATTTACAAAAGAATATATAGAAAAATATGAGAATTCAATCTTCGTTAAAACATTAGAACTGATGTTCTCTACATATTTATATAAAGAATCAAAATTTGAAGAGCTATTATCTCACGTAAAAAAAATTGAAAAAAAATATAAGTATAATAATTTTGATTATCCATACATCATATATTATAAGGCCATTGGCTATGAGAAGTCAGGAAAAGATTCAAAAGCATTTAGAGAGTATTTAACATTATGGAGTAAGTATCCAAATTTTAAACTAATTAAAAATGTTGAGAAAAAAATAAAATCTAGCAACAAAGGTATACCAAAAAAGTTTAAAGTTAATAGGCTCCAAAAACTATTTGAAAATAGAGATTACAAATTATTTAAAAAAGAATATAAGCCTTACAACGATTCATTAAAAATTCTTAGGGCTCAATTATTTTTAATGAACAACAACGCGAAGCGCGGTTTAGAGATATTAAATAATATAAGTGAAAAAGATAGATCAAAAAGTGTCAACAAAGAACTAGAGATTATAGCTGAAGCAAAATACAGAATTTCTTTATATAATTTAAAAAAATTTGATAATAATACGGAATCTGCGAGAGACTTAAAAAATATTTTATTAAAATTCCCAAATTACTCAAAAAATAGTGAAGTAGCTTATTTATCTGCAAAGCTTTTCACTTTTGATAAAGAATTTAATGAGGCAAAAAAGGTATATGATTGGCTAATTAAAACTAAATCAAAAGAATATATATATGATTCATATTGGGGAATGGGGTGGTCCGAATATATGCTGGGTAATTACAGATCAGCTTTAAATATTTTTGCATATTTGGAAAAGTCTGGAAAATCTTATTATGAATCTAAAGGACTTTATTGGAAAGCAAGATGTTTAGAAAAGCTTGGAAATAAGGAAGATTCAAATAAAACATATAGTCTAATATTAAGTAAATTTAAGGAAGGTTATTATGTATATCTTGCAAATTTGAAGATAAATGATGGAAAAAATAACACAAAAGAAATACGTCCAAATATTGTAAGAAAAATCGATTCTTTGTCTCAATTTATAATAGATCTTGAAGGAGGAGATAGGTTGATCAAAGAATATCAAACACACCTAATTAAAAATTTAGATTCAAAAGAAAGTATAGCTCTATTAGATATTCTTTCAGATAAAAAAAAATACAATTTACTTATAAAATCATCATATAAGACTTTTTCTGAAAATCATCATAAATATCCATTAGCCTATAAGGAAATAGTTTATAAAAATAGCCAGCAATATAATGTCGATAAAAATTTGATATTCGCATTAATGAGAGAGGAAAGTTTATTTGATAGTAATGCAATATCATGGGTCGGAGCAAAGGGTTTAATGCAGCTAATGGATAAAACAAAGAAAAGTTTAGAAAAGGATATGGGAACAAAGTCAGGTAACGTCTATAAGCCTAATATTAATATTAAGCTCGGTACATTCTATCTATCTAAACTTATGAAAGATTTTGACAATGATCTGATAAGAGTAATAGCCTCATACAACGCAGGTCCACATAATATAAGGAAGTGGAATAAAAGATTTGATGGTTATGATAATGATGAATTTGTTGAAAGCATACCGTTTAAGGAAACTCATGGTTATGTTAAAAGAGTTTTAAGAAGTTATTTCAAATATAATGAACTCAATTAGCAATTTTAGCAAAATTCTCTAAAACTTTGAGGCCCTGAGAGCTACTTTTTTCAGGATGGAATTGTGTTGCATATATATTATCAAAACTTATAGAGGAGGAAAACTCTTCGCCATAATATGATTTAGTCAGCGTAAGAGCAGCATTTAGATCGAACTTATATGAATGAACAAAATACATCCAAGAATCATCAGAGATATTTTTAAAAATATTACATTTTTTTTGTATATTAATTTTATTCCAACCCATATGTGGCACTTTGAGATCATCACCGAATTTAATCTTTGAAATTGTACCATCAATAATATTAAGGCCCTCAACTCCCGGGGACTCCTCACTTTTATTAAATAAAATTTGGAGACCTAAACAGATTCCTAAAAAAAATTTGCCCGATTTTATCGATTTATATATTGGTGAAATTAGATTTCTACTATCAAGTTCAGTCATGCAGTCTCCAAAAGAGCCGACGCCGGGAAATACTATTGCCTGAGAGTCAAGGATCTCTTTAGGATTTTTAGTAATTTTGGATTCGTAGCCAAGTAACTTAAACGCCTTATGAACTGATTTTAAGTTTCCTAAACCATAATCAATTACAGCTATCATAAATTTCCTTTAGTGGAAGGAATTGAATCAGAACGAGGATCAATCTGAGTTGCTATATCTAGTGACTTTGCAACTGATTTGAAAATAGATTCAATAATATGGTGATTGTTTGAGCCATACTTATTTTCAATATGAATATTTGCTTTAATATTATTAGTAAAACTTTGAAAAAATTCTTTAGTTAATTCAATATCAAATTCTCCTACTTTACCGGGGCCTATTTCGGCATTAAAAATAAAGAAAGGTCTTCCACTTAAATCTATTGTTGATGAGGATAAAGTTTCATCAAATGGAACTGAAAAATATCCATATCTGTTTATAGATTTTTTATCTCCAAGAGCAGATTCAAATGCTTCACCCAAACATATGCCTACATCCTCAACAGTATGATGAAAATCAATATCCGTATCTCCATTTGCAGTGATCTTAAGATCAAAGAGGCCGTGCTTAGATAATTGCTCTAGCATATGATCAAAAAAAGGAATTCCTGTATTTATTTCATAAATTCCTTTTCCATCAATATTAAGCTCGATAGCTACTTCAACTTCACTAGTTTTACGTTTAACGGCTGCTTTTCTTGACATAATCTGATGTTATACCATTTAGAAATAAAATTCAATTTATGCTAGTCATGCTCATCTTCAATTTCACCAATTACCTCTTCTAATATATCTTCGAGGGTTACAATACCAGAGGATGAGGACCTCTCGCCTACAATCGCAAGATTTAATTTTGATTTTCTTATTTCATTCAGTAAATTTGATGCAAGATTATTTTCGCTAGTATAGAATCCACTATCAATAAAACTATCTAAAGGCAAGTCGTCACTTTTTCCAAGTAGATATGAAGAATGAATAAAGCCTATTATATTATTAAATTTATTTTTATAAACTGGTAATCTTGAGAATCCAGTTTTCTTGATAATTTTTTTAGCCTCACCAACTGTTGAATCATATGACAAAGACTCAACTCTACTAATTGGTATCATAATATCTCTCACCCTAATTCTATCGAAAAGAAATATTTTATTTAATATTTTATCTCTAAAACTTTCTGAAGAATTTTCAACAGATGATTCAACTTCAAGTGCATGAATTAACTCTTCTCTTGTAACTAATTTACCCTTAGTTCCAATTAAACTAACTATTAAATCTGTTATCACTTTTACTACAATAAGTAATGGTTTAAAAATTATACTAAAAAAAATGGAGAAATATATTGTACGTAAAACCAATGCCGTGCTTTGCTTTTGAAAAACTGATTTTGGAACTACCTGGCCAAAAATAACAATAAGTGGGGTTAAGACTATTACAGATATTAAATGTGGATCATATTGGGGATAATTTCTTTGAACATAAAAAGATAAAATAACAGTATTTATAACAATACATAAATTTTCTCCAACTAAACTAGTTGAAACATATTCCTCAATTTTATTTATTGAATTCATTACAAGTTTAGCTGATGAGCTTCCTGAATCAGCTCTAGATCTTATCTTAGCCTTATCGCATGATAGCAGAGCTATTTCTGAACCTGCAAATAATGCCTGTATCAATAGTAACAACAAGGTGATAAGAGGAAGAGTAAATATATTAATCATCTTTAATTGAATTTCTCCTCAACAAAATTTTTGTTATTCTATTGTTTGAAATTTTTTCAACTATTAACTCGATTTTTCCATTTAATATTGATTCGCCCTCTTTGGGAAGTCTGCCAAGCTTGGTAAATATATAGCCACCAACGGTCTCTATGCCCTGATCTTCGGGAATTTGTGAATCCAGTATATTTTCCGATAAATTTTCAAGTCCAGACTCTCTGTGTATCGCGAACAAGCAAGTTTGATTAAATTCCTTTATTTTAGTCCCACCAAGAATATACATTCTCTCATTTTCAAAAAAAATATTTTCATCTGAAATCTCTTTTTCATCTTGAATTTCGCCAAAAATTTCTTCTAAAATATCATCAAGAGTAACAATTCCTTTTAACCTTCCATATTCATCAATAACCATTGCCATGTGTAACCTCATTAATTGCATCTCTCTTAATAGAGCCAAAGCTTTCTTTTGAACTGGTACAAAAAAAGGATCTCTTAAAAGTTGAATAATATTTTCGCCAGAAAAATTTAATAAATCCTTTGCATAAATTATCCCTGTAATATTATCTGAGGCTCCATCGTATACGGGTATCCTGGAAAAGCCAAATTTCGTCGCTAATTCTAATGCTTCTTCTTTTGATGTGGACGATTTGAGCATAAATAAATCTGGAACAGGTGTTAATATTTTTGATAATGGTATTTCGTCCAATTTTAGGAAATTATCTATTAATTGCGTTTCACTTGTCTTGACTGAGCCCTCTTCTTCCCCAATATCAATTAAACTGGTTATGCGGCTTGACGACGAAACAGCATCAACCTCGGATTCGACTCTAAAGAGTTCTACTAATTTTCTTGAAATAAAATCGAAAAAAAGTGTTAATGGAAATAATATTTTATTTAAAAAGCCTACAGGCCTAGCTACAACAACAGATAATGTTCTTGAAAACTTTACTCCTATAGTTTTTGGAATAATTTCACAAAAGACTAATATTATTATTGATGTAATTAGAACAGCAATTACCGAAATCCACTGGTCTGATAAATGATTCCTGAGTAATGAATCAAGTTTTGCCGATATCAAGCTTGTTATAGTTACATTCAGAATTTCATCAGCCAATAAAATAGTGGCTATTATTGACGAAGGAGTTTTTATAAAAGATTCAAGTAAATTGCCTATTTTTGATTTTTTTTTAATTAAATCAATTTGATATCTTTGTAGGGAAAAAATAGAGCTTTCGGTAATAGAGAAAAAACCAGAAAGAATAATTAGACCCAAAATCAAAATGATAAAAAATAAATTATCATACATTAGAATTTATGAACGTATCCTTTTTCTTCAACAATTTTATTTGACCCATTAAATTCTAGTTTAATCGATTTATTATTATTTGTGTATCCAATATTAAAAACATCAATTCTATTTTTTTTCATAAGTTTTTCAAATTTCTTATTATGATTTTTTTTAACTGTAAATAAAAGTTGATAATCATCGCCACCATTTAAAACAATATCTTTAATTAAAGAAACTTTAAAATATTTATTTAGTAAATTTGATTTTGGTATTTTGTCCCAATATAGTTGGGCGCCTAAGTTTTTATTTTTAAAGTTAATTAGCTTCCTCAAATCATTTAAGAGGCCATCTGTAATGTCCATCATAGAAGATATTGAACCAGTGGATGATAAAATCTTAGATTCTAAGATATTTGGTGAAGGTTTTTTATAAGAATTGATTAATTCTTTTGCTTTTCTCAGAATATTTTTTTTCTTCAGAAGCCTAAGGCCCGCATTTGCACTTCCAATATTTCCAGTCACATATATTTTTTCATTATTTTTTGCGCCTCTTGATATAAAATTATTTTTTATATCTCCTACAACTGTTATATCGATTGAGAAAAAATTTGATGAAGTTACATTCCCACCAACGAGCTCAATATTGTAATCTTGAGCGGCGTCCTTAAAACCCTCATATATTTTATTTATTTTCTTAAACTGCATACCTTTTTTTATATTCAAAGAATTAGTAAAAAATAATGGATTTGCCCCCATTGCGGAAAGATCACTTATAGCAATCGTAACAGACCTATAACCTATTTCATATAAATTAGAAAATTTTTGCGAGAAATGTATATTTTCAATCTGGGAATCACAACTAATTGCAATTTGTTTTTTCCCAAACTTCCAAATAGCCGCATCATCACCAATAGTATTAACAAAAGATTTATTCTGCTTAATGAAGCCCTTATTCAGTATTTTATAAATATTGTTTTCGTCCAAATTAGTGTTTAAGTTTTGTCATACGTAACTATTTAAGACTCTGAAAAAAATATCAACATTTTTTATTTCTGCGTTGTAACCCATAAAGCCAACACGCCAGATTAAGCCTTTAGTATGACCAAGTCCTCCTCCTATTTCTATTCTATCATTTTTAAGTATTTCAAACCTCAAATCGTCTTTAATGTTTTTAGGAAGGACAAGAGACTTAAGCATAGGTAAAGATTCAGATTCCTTATCTACAAAAAACCTAAAATCAGTTGATTTAACAATATTATCGAAATATTTAGATACTTTTTGATGTCGACTAAATCTTTCCTCTAGACCTTCTTCTATACAAATTTTAAGACCCTCATTAAAACCATACAACATGTTTACTGGTGCTGTATGATGATAAATTCTAGATTCTTCATGATAATTTTTTAATAAATTTATATCAAGATACCAAGACTGAACTTTCTCTTTTCTTTTTTTAATTTTATATAAAGCTTTTTCGCTAAATGTAATAGGTGATAATCCTGGTGGTACATTTAGACACTTTTGTGTACCCGAATAACATACATCAATTGACCAATTATCTACCTCAAGGTTTATACCGGTAAATGATGTTACAGAATCAACAATAAAAATTATATCTCTACTTTTAAGATATTCCCCCAATTCTTCTATTGGCTGAAGACTACCAGTTGATGTTTCTGCATGAACAATGGCAACAACTTTTAAATCTTTGTCTCTATCAATAGCTTCTTTCATTTCTTCGAATTTAAAATTTTTACCCCATTCTTTTTTTACTTCTATTACTCTTCCACCATATCTTGAAGCTACATCTACCATTCTATCTCCAAATAAGCCTGAGCTAAAAATTAATGCTTTATCATCTTTTTCAATAATATTGGCAAAAGCAGCTTCCATACCAGCACTTCCAGTTCCCGAAATAGCAAAAGTAGTTTTATTATTTGTTTTAAATAAGTGTTTGAGATTTTCTGATATTTTGTCCAAAATATCAAAAAAATCTGGATCTAAATGGCTAATACAATTATTACTAATAGCTTTTAATATTCGCTGTGGGACATTACTTGGCCCGGGTCCAAGCAATAATTTTGAAAAATTAGCTGAATCAATAGAATCTGAATCCATAATCAAATTATAATTAATTTTTACAATCTTGGTATAATAAAAGCATGAAAAGTTTGTACGTTGATTTTGATGAAGATAAAATAATATCAAACCTCGAGGATGTTGTTCCTCTATTTCCTTTAGGAAATATGGTTTTTTTTCCAAATACTGTAATTCCGCTTCATATATTTGAAGAAAGATACAAGCAGATGATTGATGATTCTGCTTCATCTCATAATCTAATTTGTATGACTTTAATGCAAGATGATATAAAAGATGATGATCTAGCGATATCAAAAATTGGATGTGTTGGAAGAATTATAAGCAATGAAGAAGGTGATGAGGGTAAAAAGAATATTATATTATATGGTATAACTAGAATACATATCGATGAAATAATTTATTCTAAGCCTTACAGGCAGGCCAAAATTAATGTCGTTGAATCAAAAAAAACAAATGATAATGATCCATTGTATAAAAGGATTACGGATTTAGTCGGGGAATGGAATCTTTTGCTCGAGGACTACAATGAAAATTATAAGATTAAAGTTGATCAGAGCTCGTCTTTATCAAAATTAACTGATTCCTTATCCTCAATAATTGTTTCTAGTCCCTCAGAGCGTCAATATCTTTTAGAAGAACTAGATGAAGGTAAGCGGGCTGTTAAAATTATTGAAGTTTTAGAATCCAGAATTGATTATCTTATTGGTAAGTTGGAAATACCAGATAAAGACTCAACTTCAATTAATTAAAAAATCTATAACTTCATTGTCTACTAAACTTACATTTTCTTTCCAAAATCCATGCCCACCAGGAAATGAAATTAATTGGGAATTCTTAATATGCAAGGCAAGTTCGTATGATTTTTTTGGATCTACTATTAAATCATTCTTACCATGAATAATTAGTGTTTTCGATATAATCTTTTTGATATATTTTATATTATTCAGTTTTTCAATTGCATCGCATTGCTTAAGATATCCGTTGATGCTATTTTCAGAATTATCAAGCTTTGTTTTTTTATATGCATTAAAATTATTACTTACATATTCTCTGCTATAACCTAATAATAAAGCGTTGAACCACAATTCTTTTAAACCAACATTTTTTGCAGTTTTTTTAGCAATATTAATAATTTCTTTACCAATATTATCCCTGGTTGCCGTTGTACATCCTAAAACTAATTTATCTACTCTTTTTTTATATTTTCCTGCGAAAACTTGCGCTATCATGCCACCCATAGACTTTCCAATCATGTGAGTTTTCCTTATTTTAAGATGATCTAAAATTTCTAATGTATTACTTGCAAATATCTCCATAGAATGACCTGATCTAGGCTCATCACTTTTACCTGATCCTAAATTATCAAAAACTAAGATGGAAAAATATTTTCTATAATTCTCGACTTGCTTATCCCAACTTGTTATATCACTACCCAATCCTCCAATGAGAGTTAAAAATTTAGCATCTTTTTTTCTTATTAACTTATAGTTAATTTTACCTTCTGATGTTTTTAAATATCCTATTTCTGACTCCTAAGATAACTATCAATTATATTACAGGCTGAAAGCATATCCTTAATTTTTTTTCTTTTTTTTCTAGAAAAATTATTAAATATCAAAAAATCCTCTGCTTCTTTAGTGGTAAAATTTTCATCCCATAACAATATTTGTATATTGATATTTTTCTTCAACTTTTTTACAAAATTTTCTATATCATCTTGAATTTTTAAATGACCATCTGATTTGAATGGTACACCAACAAGGATTAATTGAATATTTCTTTGTTCAATAATTTTAACTATTTCTTTAACATGTTCTCCGTTGGGCTTATTTTCGATTTGCATTATTGGGTGAGAACTAATATTTAGCTCATCAGTACAAGCTACCCCTATTCTTTTTAAACCAAAATCAATTCCTAATATGCTCATATTGTTTTTCAATATATTATAATAGGAATATAATGATTTTATACTTTGATAAAGTTGACTTATTTTTTAATGTACTGCACATTATGATTATTTTAATTAATTCCTTAGGATGGATTTTCAATATCACCTTAAAACCCAGCCTTTATCTAATACTTATTACATTATCTTGTTGGACGCTCCTTGGAATATTTCAAGGAATAGGCTTTTGCCCTTTGACTTATATGCATTCTCATTACTTATATGCAAATTATGAATTTCATCTTCCCTTTTCATATCTAGATTATTTATTAATTGATAATTTTAATCTTGCTTTAACAAGTAAAACAATATCAATAATAAGCATATTTGTAATTTTTATATCCTTGCTAATAAATTTAAAAAAGAACAATTTGAACAACAGGTTTTTGATGTGTTTAGCTTTGATTAATATTTTTGCTTGGTCATTAATAATTTTTAAGCATGATATTGGCACAAAAATAAATATTTATAATGGGGAGATTATATTTTCATCTTTTATCACTTTACTTCTAATAACATATATTCTTAAAAAAATGATGATATTTAGAATAAATTTTTTATAGATTAAAGTATAATATTTTTTCTAATGGATATAAGAGTAAGATTTGCACCGAGCCCGACTGGATCTCTTCATTTAGGCGTTGTTAGAACAGCTATTTTTAACTATCTTTTTTCACAAAAAAATGGTGGTAAATTAATTTTACGAATTGAAGATACCGATAAGGAAAGGTCAACAGTTGAGTCTTATAATGAAATTCTATCAAGTTTAAAATGGTTGGGTATTGATTGGGATGAAGGTCCATATAAACAATCCGATAGATTAGATATTTATAATGAATATGCGGAAAAATTAATATTATCTGGTGATGCATATAGATGCTATGCTACAGAGGAAGAGATAAATCATTTAAAAGAGCAAGCTAAAAAGGAAAATAAAATATATAAGTATCCTAGAATTTGGAGAGATAAAGTTGAGCCACCTAATGGGAGAAAATTTGTTGTTAGATTCAAATGCCCTGATAATCTAGAAATAAAATTTAGAGATTCACTCAGGGGAAATATAACCATAAAATCATCAAATATAGATGATTTTATTATTATAAAAGGAGATGGATTTCCGACATATAATTTTGCCTCTTCTATTGATGACATGGAAATGAAAATATCTAATGTTATAAGAGGTGAAGACCATTTATCAAATACACCTAAACAAGTATTAATTTTTAATGCTTTATCAAATCATCAACCTGTGTTTACACATGTTTCAATGATATTAGGTAGTGACAAAACCAAGCTTAGTAAAAGACATGGGGCTGAGTCTATAAATAATTTTCGAGAAAAGGGTTTTTTACCAATTTCAATTATTAATTACCTTGCGAGATTGGGCTGGTCACATGGAGATCAGGAAATATTTTCAATGAACGAAATGAAAGATTTCTTTTCTCTAGACAATTTGAATAAGTCTCCTGCTGTATTTGATATTGAAAAATTTTCATGGGTTAATAGCAATCAAATTAAAAAACAAAGTAACGATTTATTGCTTTCCCAACTAGATATTAAATTTATCCCCGAAATAAATTCTGACAAGGCATTGGATATAGCAAAAAATAAATCATCGAATATGGTCCAGTTAAAAGAAAGTCTATTATTTTGTGAATCAAGAAAAATTAAAGTGGATCAAAATTTGATTAAATTAATTAATAATGAACAGAAATCAATTCTTAAAAATTTTTCAAATTACTATATAAAAATCAATCCAAGCACTCATGACGAAATTAAAAAATGTTTTAATAACTTTTTAACAGAAAATAAACTTAAAATGAAAGAACTAGCTTTTCCATTAAGAATAATTTTAACAGGTACCAAGTCATCACCTGGCATATTCGAGATACTTGATTTATTAGGAACTGAAATAATTAAAGAAAGAATTGAGGAAAACTGTTTTTGAGAAAAAATAATATATTAAAAATCGGAATATCAGGAAATATAGGAAGTGGAAAGAGTTTGGCTATCAAATTTTTTAAACATAAAAGATATCCTGCTTATGATTTAGATAACATATCGCGTGAAATTATGTCTCCAGGAGAAGAATGTTATAAAAAAATTCTAAAATTATTTGGTTCAGATATTTTATATAAAAATAAAAACCTTAATAGAAATAAAATAAAAAAAATTATTTTTAAAGATAATAAAATAAGAGAAAAATATAATTCTATAGTTCACCCTGAAATTTTCAGTAAAGTTAAGGAATATGTAAAATTTCATACAAACAAAAAAGATAATATAATTTTCTTTGAGGGTGCATTAATTACAAAAAAAACAAAAATAGGCAAATATCTGAATAAAATAATACTTATTAAATCGAAAAAGAGCGAGATTATAAAGCGTGTTTCAAGAAGAGATGGAATGTCCACTAGTGAGATATTTAGTATTTTGGAGGCTCAAAAGACCACAGATATTCATGCGAAAGACTTTGATTATATAGTTAATAATAGCGAGAAAATATATGATTTTAAAAACAAATTAAATTCAATACTAGAAAAAATATCTCATTAGATTATATTTTTATAATCGTTTTTTTATAATAACAAATTGAATTATATATTAAATATAGAGGTTTCTTATGAGTGAAGAAATTACAATGGAAGAAAAGATTAAGTTTCTTGAAGATAAATTATCTAAAGCGGAAGAGGCAGGCGGTGAGGCTAGAGTTGAAAAGCAACATAAACAAGGAAAATTAACAGCAAGAGAAAGAATTAATTTGCTTCTTGATAATTCGACTTTCGTTGAACTTGATAAATTTGTTGAACATCAAAATTATAATTTTGGTATGGAAAAAACAAAGTTCTTAGGTGATGGTGTTGTAACAGGATATGGAAAGATTGATGGTAGGCAAGTTTTTGTGTACGCTCAAGATTTCACAATCTTTGGCGGTGCTTTGGGCTTAGCACATGCTAGAAAAATTACAAAAATAATGGATATGGCTATGCAAGTCGGTTGTCCTGTAATTGGCCTTAGCGATTCAGGTGGTGCAAGAATTCAAGAAGGTGTTCGCGGCCTAGCGGGCTATGCTGAAATATTTTTAAGGAATGTTCAATCTTCTGGTGTTATTCCGCAAATTTCTGCAATTATGGGACCGAGTGCTGGGGGTGCAGTATATTCACCTGCTATGACAGACTTTATAGCAATGGTAAAGAATACAAGCTATATGTTTATTACTGGACCTGATGTAGTTAAGACTGTAACAAACGAAGAGGTAACATCTGAAGAATTGGGTGGTGCAGTAGTCCATACTTCAGAAAGTGGTGTAGCACAATTTGCAGCTGAGAATGATGAAGACTGTTTGTCTCTATTAAGAGAACTTTTTACATTTTTACCTTTAAATAATATGGAAGATCCTCCTCAAATTAAATGTGATGATCCTGTAGACAGAAAAGTTGATAAACTTGGAGATATCGTTCCTACAAATCCTAACAAACCTTATGACATGAAAGAAGTTATTTCTAATATAGTAGATAACGAGTATTTTTTTGAAGTGGCAGAAAATTATGCAAAAAATATAGTTATTGGCTTTGCAAGGATAAATGGAAAAACTATTGGAGTTGTCGGTAATCAGCCAAATGTTTTAGCAGGAGTTTTAGATATTAAATCATCAATTAAAGGTGCTAGGTTTGTTAGATTCTGTGATTGCTTTAATATTCCACTTTTAACTCTAGTAGATGTTCCAGGCTTTTTACCAGGGGTTGACCAAGAATTAAATGGAATTATTTTGCATGGTGCAAAACTTTTATATGCCTATTGTGAAGCGACAGTCCCAAGGGTAACAGTCATTACAAGAAAGGCTTACGGTGGCGCTTATGATGTTATGTCCTCTAAACATTTAAGAGGAGATATCAATTTGGCATTCCCTACTGCAGAAATTGCTGTAATGGGTCCTGATGGTGCCGTTAATATTGTTAACAAAAGAGAAATCCAAAATGCTGATGATCCAGTAGCGGAGAAAGCTCGTCTTGTTCAAGAATATAAAGATCTTTTTGCTAATCCATATAGAGCTGCAAATCTTGGATACATCGATGAAGTAATAAAACCCGAAGATACCAGACTAAGGGTTGCAAATTCTTTTGAAATGCTTGAAGGGAAGAGACAAAATAATCCTCCTAAAAAACATGGATTAATCCCTTTATAAATTATGAGGTAAATATGTATAAGAAAATTTTGGTTGCAAATCGTGGCGAAATAGCGATAAGAGTTATTAGAGCATGTAAAGAGTTAAACATCAAAACTGTAGCAGTTTATTCTGATGCTGACAAAAGTTCTTTACATGTAAATATGGCAGATGAAGCATATAATATTGGAGGACCTCTTCCTAGCGAAAGTTATTTGATTGGAGAAAATATTATAAAAGTTGCAAAAAAAGCTAAGTGTGATGGTATACATCCCGGCTATGGATTTCTCTCAGAAAACGCAGAATTTGCGGAAAATTGTATAAAAAATAAAATTGATTTCATAGGTCCAAGTGCGGAAGCAATAAGACTTATGGGGGATAAAATAACTTCACGTGAGATAGCTAAATCAGCAAAAGTACCTTTGGTACCTGGAACTGAAGGCGAAGTAAAAGATGAAGAAGCTGTTTCAGTTGCTAAAGAAATTGGATTTCCATTAATGATAAAAGCATCTGCCGGTGGTGGCGGTAAAGGAATGAGATTAGTACATAAAATGTCTGACTTTGAAAATTCATTAAAAATGGCAAAAAGTGAAGCTAAATCTGCTTTCAATAATGATGCAGTTTTTATAGAAAGATTTATTCAAGAACCCAGACATATTGAAATTCAAGTAATTGGTGATAAAAAAGGTAATGTTGTCCATTTATTTGAAAGAGAATGTTCTATCCAAAGAAGACACCAAAAAGTTGTCGAGGAAGCACCATCACCTGGTGTGAGTAAAAAAACTAGAGAGATTATGGGTGATATAGCTGTAAAACTTGCAAAAAAAGTATCTTATGTTGGGGCAGGAACCGTTGAGTTTATTATGGATCAGAAAGAAAATTTTTATTTTTTAGAGATGAATACTAGAGTACAGGTTGAACATCCTATAACCGAAATGATCACAGGAATTGATATTGTTAAAGAAATGATTAAGGTTTCTGCCGGGGAACCACTTAGTTTCAAACAGAAAGATGTTGAAATAAATGGTCATGCGATTGAATGCAGAATTTGTGCTGAAGATCCTGAAAATAATTTTATTCCAACCCCTGGAACAGCTGTATATATAAAATCTCCTCAAGGTCCAGGAGTGAGAGATGATTCATCCCTTTTTAATGGCTACCAGGTTACAACATTTTATGATCCTATGCTTTCAAAACTTATTGTATGGGGTAAGGACAGAAATGATGCAATAAAAAGAATGGCTAGAGCCCTGGATGAGTATATAGTTTTAGGATTAAAAACCAATTTGGGATTCTTAAATAGACTTATGACAGAAAAGGACTTTATAGCAGGGAAGCTTGATACTGGTTTTATTGATAAACATAAAAAAATTCTTAAAACCCCAAAAGAGAGCTTAGAAATATCGTCTATAGCAGGAGTAATTACTTTACACACCGCCACAGATTCACAAAGCAATGAGAGAGACCCTAGATTTACACCCTGGAAATATATTGCGAGAAGATCTAGTGTTTCAAGAAATTCAATGTTTTAGGATTTAATATTATGAAATATAATTTAAAAATTGGAAAAAATTTACTAGAATTTAATTTAGTTGATGAGAATGGAAGTTTTAACATTGAGAATAATGAAAAAAACTACAATGCAGAATTAGTTAAAATTGATTCTAATTTATATTCAATGATTTTAGATGGTCAAACTTGTACTATAGCTTTAAAAAAAGAAGGTAAATCAATTGAGGTTTTTTATAAGGGTGATTTATTTACATTCGAAGTACCTTCCGCCCGAGATAAAAGTTCATTGGATAATGCATCAGGTGTTGATAAAATATCAGCCCCTATGCCAGGAAGAGTTGTAAAGGTCCTTAAAGCAGTGGGAGAGATAGTGGGTGAAGGTGAAGGCTTAATCATAGTTGAAGCTATGAAAATGGAAAGTGAGCTTAAAAGTTCAATCGATGGAAAAATTACTGAAGTCAGTGTAAAAGATGGAGATACTGTTGATCTAGGTGCTCACTTAATTACAGTCGAGGCTGAAGAGTCTGAAAATTCTTAAATATAAACTTTATTGCTTTTTACTTTTAATTTTTTTTATCACAGATAATTCTATTGCTAATGACACAGAATTTATAAATATTAATATGTCTAGTGAGCCAGGAACTTTGGATTGGAATCTTGCTACTGATAGCTCATCCTTCCTAATTATAAATAATATTATGGGAGGACTAACTAGGCTAAACAATAAGCTAGAACTCGAAAATAATTTGGCAGAGAACTGGTATTTTATTGAGGGAAAAAATCAAATTATTTTTAAAATAAAAAAAGGCATCCTCTGGTCTGACAAAGTAGAACTAAAATCATATCACTTTATTGATTCGTGGGAAAGATTATTAAATCCTAAAACAGCAGCAGACTATGCTTATTTTTTATTTGATATTAAAAATGCAAAAAAATATAATTCTGGAAAAATAAAAAATTTCACTCAAGTTGGTGTAAGAGCTATTGATGATTATACGATTGAAATTGATTTAAAAACAAAAAAAAGTTATTTCCCAAGTCTAATGAGCTTCATGTCAACATTTCCAATCAGAAAAGATCTAATAGATTTACATGGAGAATCATGGATAAAAATAGAGAATCTTGTAACGCTAGGGCCATATAAAATGATAGAGAGAAAAAATAATAGTTACATGACTTTCAAAGACAAGCTAGAGAAAAAAATTAAAATTATCATAAATGAAAATTCAACCTCATCATTAGCTATGTTTGAAAACGGACAACTCGATATACTTGATGGTGGTGGAATACCATTATTGGAAATACCATATCTTAAATCTAAAGGAATGATTAATACTAATTATCAATTTAGGAATAACTATATTGGTTTTAATGTTAATAAGAGACCCTTTGATGATCCAGAAACAAGAAAAGCTTTCATGCTCGCTATCAATAAAGAGGTTTTTGAATCAATTCTTCAAAATACTGTAAATGCAACAAATTCTTGGATTCCAAAAGGAATGATTGGTAATAAAAAATATAATAATTTATATGATCCAAAAAAAGCGAAAGAAATTATTGATCGTAAAAACTTAAAAAATACTAAAATTAAATTTTTATTTCCAGAATCGTCAAACAATAGGCTTATTGCAGAAGTTCTTCAAAGCATGTGGAAAGAAAACTTAAAAATTAATGTGGATATCCAAGGATTAGAGTGGAAGGTTTATTTAAGTGCATTAGATAGTGATAGGCCAAATATGTTTAGAGCAGGATGGGCAGCGGACTACCCGGATCCTCATAATTTTATGAACTTATTTACTTGTAAAAGTGGAAATAATGAAACTGGCTGGTGTGATAAAGTATATGACGAATTAATTCGTAAAAGCTCTAGTGAAATAGATGAAAAAGAAAGAATTAAGTATTATGATAAAGCACAAGAAATTTTAATTTATAAAGAAAATGTCATCATCCCACTTTATGAATCAAATCAAATATATTTAAAAAGCAGTAGGCTGGAAGATTTTGAATACTCAAAAATGGGCATTATAAACTTTTCAGATTTAAATCTTAAGAATTAAAATATGGAATAATTTCTTTAGCATAAATCTCCATCGCTAAATCAGGATCAGGGCTGAAATAATGAAACAAGACAAAATGTTTCACACCCTTTTCAATATATTTTTCAATTTTTTTAATACAATCTTTTTTTGAACCCGTTATGGTGAAGTCTATGATTGCCTCACGAGGAAAATATCTTCCCAGGTCCCTAAATTTTTCTTTTCTTGCTTCGTCCGTCGGCGTGATATTAAAATAGTTTAATCCCTTATATTCTTCAGGAATATTTATATCATATCCTGCTTTTTTTAATTGTTCTTGCATAATACATACATATCTAAAAGGCTCAAGAGATTTATATGCTTCATCCTCATTAGATCCCAATGAAGTAAATATCCATATTGTAGTGTCAATTTGGTCGAGATTTCTTCCTGAATTTTTTGCAGATACCTCTATCTTGCTTAAATATTCATTATATAGATTCGGTGTTAAATCAAGCGGCATCCAACCATCGCCAGCTCTACCAATTAAATCAAGACCTTTATCTGTATGGGTAGCAAAATAAAAAGGCAAAGTCTTCTTGTCTTTATATAGATTAAGAAGTAGTGATGCGTCTTTTAATTTAAAAAAATCTCCATCATAATTAATCGAATTTTTTGTAGACCATAAAAGCTTCATAACATCCATTGACTCTGTCATCCTTTTAAAAGGATTATCCCAGGGAATACCATAAGCATCTGTATTCATTGATTCGCCAACTCCCAGACCTAAAGCCACTCTTCCCTTAGATATATGATCTACGGTAGCAAGCCTCTGTGCGAAGACTGCGGGATGATTTCTATGAGGATCAGATGTTGTTCCAATTGTGATATTCTCTGTAACTTTTGCAACTGCTGCAGCTATAGTCCATGCTTCGAAAGCTGGGCTTGGAGCAATAAAAGCTAAATGATCTGGGAACCATAATGAATCAAATTTCAATTTATCAGCTTTAATGGAGAAATTTATAAGTTCATCACAATCCGCACCAGGCATTGGTGGTACAAGTCCAAATTTAATTTTATTCATAAAACTATTCTAAAAAACTCTTTAAAACTTCGCCTACGTCAGATTTAGCAAGTTTCTCTAATGCTTTTTTCTCAATTTGCCTTATTCTTTCACGAGTTAAATCAAATTTTTTCCCAATCTCATCTAAGGTATAAGTACTTTCCATATCAATTCCAAATCTCATTTTTATGATTTCTTCTTCTCTTGGAGTTAAGGCTTTTAAAGCACCTTTTATTCTCTCGGTTAATGAGCTCTCAGCAACGATTCTGTCAGGAACTGGTGAACCTTCATCAGGGATAAAGTCTAATAAGGTAGCTTTTTCACCGTCGAATACAGGAGTATCAAGCTGAACAACTTCGTTAGTTGATTCCAATATTCTTTTCACACCATCCACTGATATTCCCACTTTTTCTGAAATTTCATTAGGGGTAGGTTTTCTACCTAAATCTTTTTGCAAAGCGGTACTCGCTTTAAATACCTTACTAGCCTGCTCTAAAACATACACGGGAACTCTTATTGTCCTTGTTTGATCCAAAAGCGCTCTAGATATAGCTTGATGAATCCACCATGAAGCATAAGTTGAAAATTTAAATCCCTTTGTATGATCGAATCTTTCAACGGCTCTCATTAAACCAACATTTCCCTCTTGGATCAAATCCTGCAAAGCCAATCCTCTACCAATATATCTTTTCGCAATACTAACAACTAGTCTTAAATTTGCTTTAACAAATCTCTCCTTTAGGTTATTAGCTAAGTTTGTATATGCTTTAATATACCCTTCAACCTCAGCAACTCTTCTTTTTTTACCACCTTTTAAGCTCACTAGCTTTCTTTTTTGTACAGCAGAAATTGAAGAAGATTCAACATCTTCTAACATTTGTTTAAAATTACTTGCTATTAATTCAGATTTTTTTATTTTTGCGGAAACCTCAACCTCTTGCTTTGATTTCAAAAGAGGTTCTAATGACATATCTTTGAAATATACATATAGAAGCCTATATTGTTCATCGGGAACCCAGTCTTTCTTTTTAGATTTAGCCCCTACATTACGTAGAGTTGTTTTTTGATATTCCTCTAAAAGAGCTTTATCATCTAAATCGGAATCACCTGCTGGTTGCTGCTCGTTATACTCTTGAAAATCATCGGAACTCATATATTAATCCTTATAATCTTATTGTCATACAAATATCGTGCCTAATTATACTATTTTCATCTCTTAATGTGAAGAGAAAAACTGGCCCGGAAGGATTCGAACCTCCATTGCTTGGACCAAAACCAAGAGTCCTGCCATTAGACGACGGGCCAAATAAATCATATAGATGTTGAGGATACAGGTATTTTATGTAAATTCAATCAATTTGGAACCTCCAACCTTCAATTGATGAGTTGATTGAAACCAGGAATTTATTTGATGACTCAATATAACTTTTTAATTCATCCACATTAACGTTATTATCAATAATTGAAAAAATAGCTGATCCTGAGCCGGTAATTGAAAAGCTCTCAAGTTCGGTGGAATTAAGAAAATGAATGATTTCATAAAATTCTAAATAATTTTTAATTATTAAGGGATAAAAATCATTTTTAATTTCAATAGTATTATCATCAAAGTAAATTTCCTTATACTTTGATTTCTTATGAAAATTCTTAATATATTCTTCATTACCTTTCCAATTTCTATAGGATTTTTTTGATGATATTTCTAGTTTTGGCATAACAATAAAATAATTTAGCTTGGGTGGATTCTTAACTAAATTTACAACTTGGCCCTTTTGGCTTATGCATGCTGACCTAGAATATAAAAAAAGAGGAATATCTGAGCCTAACTCTTCTCCTAAATTAAGAATTTTTTGAAAATCTTCAATTTTAAAAATTTTACTAAGCCCGATTAAGACTGCTGCGGCGTTACTACTTCCACCACCCATTCCTGAGCCCAATGGAATCTTCTTTTTTATTTTAATTTTTAAACCTGAATCAATGTTAAAAGCTTCTAAAAATTTATTTGCTGCAATATACGCAAGATTTTCATTCGTTGATATTTTTTTTTCTGAACAATCAAGCGATATATTCGAATCATTATTATCTATTTCAATACTTATTTCATCAAAAAAATCAATTATTTGCACATAAGATCTAATATTGTGAAAGTTATCCTCTCTTTTTGAAATAATATCCAGAGATAAATTTATTTTTGCCGGAGATAAAATATTAATCTTTTCCATACACTGATATAATATAATTCATAATTTAAAAATTTTATGAAAAATATAAAAAATTCAAAAAATGTTTTTAAACAAGCACTCAAATATATGCCTGGAGGAGTAAATAGTCCTGTCAGATCGTTTAGTGCAGTAAAAGAAGATCCAAGGTTTATAAAAAGATCTTTTGGGGCATATATTGAAGATATCGATAACAATGTATATATAGATTATATCTCTTCCTTCGGACCACTAATTTTTGGTCATGGGAAAAAAGAAGTTATTGATGCAGCAAAAACAGCCCTAGATTTTGGTACTACATATGGTGCATGCCACATGAAAGAAGTTAAGCTTGCTAAAATAATTTCTAAACTAATGCCCTCTATGGAAATGTTAAGACTTACTAGTTCAGGCACAGAAGCAACTATGAGCGCAATAAGAGCAGCAAGAGGTTTTACTGGGAAAGATAAAATCATTAAGTTTGAAGGCTGTTATCATGGGCATATTGACCATTTATTAGTATCGGCAGGTTCAGGTGCCTCAACTTTTGGAGAAGCTTTTTCGAAAGGAGTTCCTGATGATTTTATAAAAAATACACTTATTGCAAATTTTAATAATTTAAACCAAGTTAAAGAGATTGTTGGTAAAAATAAAGATGAGATTGCTGCAATAATTATGGAGCCAATTCCGGCAAATATGGGGCTGGTATTACCAAAAGATAATTTTGTAAAAGAAATAAGAAAAATTTGTGATGAAAACCAAATAGTTTTAATTTTTGATGAAGTTATAACTGGTTTTAGAGCATCCTTGGGTGGAGCTGAACAATACTTAAAGGTAAAACCAGATATGTCTTGTATTGGAAAAATTATTGGTGGAGGTTTTCCAATAGGTGCTTTCGGTGGTAAAAAAGAAATTATGCAAAATATATCTCCTATTGGAGGTGTATATCATGCCGGAACCTTATCAGGTAACCCTGTTGCAGTATCAGCTGGTCTTGCAACTTTAAATCTACTGCTACATGAGAACAGATTCTTATATAAAGATATAGAATTAAAAGCATCAAAGTTAAAAGAAAATATATTATCTGAAGTAAAAGGTGTATGTATTAACCAATTGGGTTCTATGCTAACAATATTTTTTACAGATAATATTCCTAAAAACTTTGATGATGTAAAAAAATGCAATTTTAAGAAATTTGGTAATTTTTTCAGGTTTATATTAAATAAAGGAATAATGTTTCCTCCATCGCAATTTGAAACAATATTTGTATCTTCTGCTCACACACAAGAGGATATAAACAAGACCTCTGAAATATGTATAAATGCTCTGAAAAACCTGGAGATTTCTAATTAGAAATCCTATAAACAATATATGGTTTAAATTTTTTTTAGTTGGTTCAGAGCTTGCTTGTACCATTCTTGCAGGACTATTTATCGGGGATTACTTAGATAATAAGTTTAATATGGGTCATACTTTTGCTTTAATTGGCATTGTTCTGGGAACTATATCAGGCTTTATTATAATGTTTAAAATATTGAACAAAATTAAAAAAGGAAATTGATATGAAAAAATTTATATATATAGGATCAGGATTAACAATTATTTTTTATATTATCTTTCTGATAACAAATAGTACATTAGTTGAAGGAGCTTTTTATGGCTCAGTTCTATCTTACATAAATTGCATCGGGATAAAGATGATCACAAATATGTTTTTACTAAGGAAAAAGGGTAAATTTTTCGTTTTATTGTCTACTTTATTAAAGATATCTTTAATAGCTTTATTAACAGTCCTTTTAGTTGAATTTTTATCATTAGACTTAATTGGATTTTTAAGTGGTTTTAGTGTAATTTTAATTGTGTTTATTTTACTTATTCAGGATAAATAGTTATGGGTGCAGCTTTAGAGCATGCTCAATGGACTGAGCTTATTGGTGTTAATGAATATGATCATGTAATTGGATCATTATTGGTTGTTACTTTTTTGCTCTTAGTATCATTAAGAGTTAGATCTCAATCAACTAATAATAATTCTTTAGTTCCAAGCCCAAAATTTTCACTAACAAATCTTTTTGAATTTTTATCATTAGACTTTTTATTAAAACTATTAACTGATATATTTGGAAGCGAAGAGAGAGCGAAGAAACTCCTTCCATTACTTGGTGGTTCTTTTTTCTTCATATTTTTTTCAAACTTATTGGGAGTTTTCCCGGGTTTTTATCCTGCCACTCAAAATTTAAATTCGACCCTTGCTTGCGCATCTGTTATTTTTATTGTCTATAATTACATGGGTTTTAAAGAACATGGATTAGGTTATCTGAAACATTTTATGGGCCCAATTATTTATTTAGCTCCATTGATGATTATAATTGAAGTTGTTAGTCATTTAGTTAGACCAGCTTCTTTATCATTAAGATTATTTTGGAATATGTTTGGTGATCATTTAGTCTTACAGATTTTTTCAAATTTAACACCATATATTGTTCCTGCTATATTCATAGGTTTGGGTGTCTTCGTGTCATTTTTACAAGCATTTATTTTTACAATTCTTTCAAGTATTTATATTTCACTCTCAACGAGTCATGATCATTAAAGATTATTTTTAAAGGAGGACCAAAATGAGAAAAATTTCACTTTATGCTTTTTCAATTTTATCAGTAATGCTTTTGATATCACCAGAAGTTTATGCTGCTACTGACGGAGAAGCCGTGTCAGGTTTAGCTCTTGGTGCTGGGTTAGGTATTGGGTTAGCAGCTGCAGGTGGTGCAATAGGTCAAGGTAAGACTATGGATGCTGCTCTTAATGCAATTGGTAGAAATCCAGGTGCTGCTGGACAAATTCAAACACCAATGATTATTGGTTTAGCTCTTATTGAGTCACTTGTAATTTATGCCCTAGCTATAACATTCTTACTTCAGAGTAAAATTTAATTAATTAGGGGATTGTTTTGTAGACTATCCCCTAATTTTTTTATTTAAATTTTGAAGTTATAAGAGAAAGTTTACCTATAGATTTTCTCTCTTTTATCGAATTGAATGCTGTTTTAAAATTGTCAAAACTATAGAGGGTTGGCTTAGATATCTTAATCAAACCTCGCTCATAAAAATCATTAATCTTTGAAATTGATTGTAAATTAAAATTTTTATTTCCTTTAGCAAAGGGTCCCCAAAACACTCCCACTATAGAAATATTTTTTAGCAGTATTAAGTTTGCAGGAATCTTAGCAATCTCTTTTGAAGCAAAACCCATTGGCACTAATGATCCTTCCCAAGACAAAAAACTCAAACAATCCATGGTGCTACTACCACCAATGGAATCAATAATATGATCGACCTTTTCATTGAGATTTTTTTTTAAAATTTCCTTAAAGGGCTTATTCTCATCTTTTAGAATAAGTTTATCTGCACCATATTTTTTACACTCGTTTAATTTTTCAACGGATGAGGCAACAGCTATAACTTCACATCCTAAAATTTTACAAATTTCTATAGTGGCTATTCCTATGCCACCGGAAGCTCCTAGAATCATTACTTTATCATTTTTCTTACATTTTAATCTTTCAAATATTGTATAAAAAGCAGTTCCATAATTAATGATCATGCTGGATCCAATATCATGATTAATTTTCTTAGATTTTTTTATAACAAAATTCTGATTTACTGTTATATATTCTGAAAAACCACCCCATTTTGTTAAAGCAATAACTTCATTCCCTGGTTCAAAATTGTCTACATTTGATCCAATAGATTTAATGACTCCTGAGACTTCAAGTCCAGCAACAAATGGTAAGGATGGACTATCTTGATAATTACCTTCATAAGCAAGAATGTCAGCAAAGCTTATACCAGCACAATAAACTTCTATTAAAACCTCATTTTCATTTACGACTGGAATATCAAAATTATCTATTATCAAATTATCAATGCTACCGAATTCTTTTTGAATTATTCTTCTATTTTTAGTCATTATCAATTACTTCCTTTAATTTAATCAAAGCCTCATCTCTTGACTTAATATTGCCCTCTAGCTGATCATCAAAAATTTCTGATAAAATAGATTTATAACTTGGCCCAGGCTTAATGCCCAAATCAATGAGATCATTTCCATTTATAAAAGGCTTAGGTAATATTTGCTCATTATTTAACTGATCCAATTTTTGCAAAGTATAATCAAAAAGAGATAGGTCTCCATGACTACCTAGACAATCGGCTTTATGTAATTTTAAATGATCATTAAAATTTTCTATTGAGACAAATTTTTTAAAAGTACTTTTTTTCATATTTTTTATATTTCCAAATTTCATATGCTCTTTCACAAGAGATACAATTAATTCCGTCTGCTTGTTAGAAAATTTTAGTCTTTTACAGATCTTTTCAGCTTTGATTGCACCAACATATTCATGTCTGTTAAATCTTATCCTATCAGTTTTATCATAAGTATCTGGTTTTCCAATGTCATGAAATAGTGCACCAAATACAACCTCAATACTATTTTCTGAAATAGATTCAGACAATTTATCTAAAACTAAGCAAGTGTGAACAAAAACATCACCTTCTGGGTGAAAATCAGGTGGCTGTTGTACGTTCTTCATTTCTAATATTTCCGGAAGAAAGATATTGAGAATGTAATATTTATCTAGTAATCCTATTCCTTTTCCCGGTGAAGTACTTAATAAAATTTTGGAAATTTCATCTCTGACTCTCTCTATACTAATATTTACTACTTTTTGTGATAATTCTTGCATAGCTTGTGAAGTTTTTTTCTCTATCTCAAAATTAAGTTGATTTGAAAATCTTATCGCTCTTAAAATTCTTAAATAATCTTCAGAAAATCTCTCAGATGGATCCCCTATTGTTCTAATTATTTTATTCTTTAAGTCTGAAACGCCATCACAGTGATCAATAACTTTATTGCTGATGGGATCAAAAAGTAATCCATTAACAGTAAAATCACGCCTTTGAATATCATTCTTTACATTTTTTGTATATTTAACCTTATCTGGATGCCTGCCATCAAGATAGTCAAAATCCTCTCGAAATGTTGCAATTTCAAATGCATATTGATTTTGTAATACTATTGATACACCAAAGCTTTGTCCTACTAATTTTGATTTTTTAAAGATTTTGTTAATCTCATTTGGAGTTGCAGATGTACATATATCATATTCTTTAGGATTTTTTTTAATTAATAGATCTCTAACTGCTCCACCAACAATATAACTCTCAAAACCAGCATCAGATAAAGTTTTAATTACCTCCAGCGCTGTAATATAGATTTCTGAATTTTTAATTTTTTCTGAGAATTTAATCATTTAGCTTAATTGTCAATAAATAACATTAATGTATAGTATAGACAAAATTCAAGTTTTATAAATCCATGAATAATTTATTTTTACTGAAAGAAGAGTTAAGAAAAAATGGTAACAAGTTAGCTTATCAGTTTTTAGATGGTTTAAATTGGAAACAATATACTTACCTTGATATTATTAATTCTATCGATTATCTAACATATTTTGTTATTAATAATAATATCTTTAATAATAAAGTTTATAATTCCGGATCGTCATCATTAGAAAATACTTTGCTAACATATGTTTTTTTAAGCGTAAACTCTTCAATAAATATTAGCACATATGATCCTGATAGCTTCGATACTAAGATTAAACAAAATAATATAATAATTATAGATAAAATTGAGGATTCGATGAATTTTAAAGATTTTGAAGATAAAATATTGATTACCCTTTATGGGGGGATTGATGAAAAAATACTGCCTAAAATTTATAATCCTAAATTAATGTATAAATTTGGACTTCTTGGTAAAAACAAAATTGATAAAAATAAGTGGAATCAAATTTTAAAGAATGATTTTAGTTCAAATTTGACTTTTGATAGAAAAGAAGAGATTAACTTAAAAATGATCGAATCGCTAGAAAATTTAATTATTGATATACCAGAAAGAGAATTTTCTAATATATTTTATCAAAAAAAGGATTTATTTTCTTTAAAAATTTGTGCACTAATGATATTGCATAAAAAGAAATTTACGAATTTTTTCAATTGGAAGGATCTATGTAATAATTTAAAAGAAACATTGCCAACAAATTTGTTTATTGATTCCAATAATTTATATAGATTAATCGAAGATCAAAATTTTACAGAACAATCAATTCAAGAATTATTAGGAAAAAATATAAAAAGAATAATTTCAACTGATGTAATAGATAAAAATTTAATTGATAAAGTCAATGATCTTGGGTTAGAACTAATTAATTTATGATCAGTGATTAGTTTGAAAAATCAGACATCATAGGAAAAATATCGCTTATTATTTTAGCAATTGATTTAGCAATTTCCATATGTTCTTTTTGAGTTCCATTAGAACTTCTTAATTCAATATAATGAACCCAACTTCTCAAAGTACCATTCATATACATTCTGCTTACGGTATTACCTTCAGGCAAAACGGCCCGAGCCTGTTCTTTAGCTATCCCATTGTCAATAGCCCACTTATACGTTTCCAACGAGAGATCAATTAATTTCTGTTGCTTATTAATCCATTCCGATTTAAGACTTTCATTATTCGTCTCAATAGAGTTTTGCCTATTTTTATTATCTTGCAACCTAGCCTCTTTAAAGACAAAAGATAAATCTTTTGTAGGGTCAGCATACCTTTGACTAAATTCTTGAAAGCTAAAAGATCGATGTCTCAATATCTGTCTTGCAATATCTCGTGTAGTCTCAATTTCAATACATGCAGTTACCATTTCTAGTGGAGACCAATGTTTGTTGCTTATTAAATACTTAATAAGCTTTTGTGAAGTTTCATTATTATTTTGATTTGATGGATTGGAAACTCTGGCGCAAAATGCCACCAATTCTTGAACATCTGTTATACCTTCATTTTCAAATTCTAATGTTGGCTTTGAATAACTAACTAATCTTACTTTCATTTTAAAAATTCTCTTATTAATTAACTTTAAAAGTATATCTAAAAATTATGATTTGAGCACAAAATATGTATGTTAAAAGTTTTTAATTTAATTTTATTTCATAATTTAATCTATTTTCCTTTAAGATCGCCCCAAATATCCTTGTGTAGCTGGGGCAATACTCTTACATTTAAATTATCACTTAGGACTTTTTCCGTTAATAATTTAATGCTCGATCCCCAGGTGGGCTGAAAAATTAATTGTGCTCGAAATTTATGTTTTTTTATAATTTCTTTAGAATATAAATAATCATTATTATCATCAATAATGAATTTAATTTGATCTTTATTTTTTAATTTGAGAAGATTTCTTATATTTTGAGCGTTATCCATTTTAGATGATGGGCACTTACAATCCATGCTAATAACAGTATTTTTACTTTGAAAAATATTTGGCGGCTCAATATGTCCTGCAGTTTCTAAAATGATATTCTTGTTTATTTTGATAAATTTTTCTGTAATTAATGCAACCTGATCAACTTGAAGCAACGGTTCTCCACCTGTTATACAAATATTATCACAACTGTAAATTTCGGTTTCTTTTATTATTGAATTGATTGTTCTGACATCGTATTCATTACCTTCCACCGCATACATAGAATCACACCAATCACATCTCAAATTGCACCCGTATAGTCTAATAAACACCGTGGGGGTTCCTATAAGCACCCCTTCACCTTGTATAGAAAAAAAAATCTCACTTATTTTGATTTTCATAATTTTTTGATTTTGGTAAATCCAATAATCCCTCCTTAAAAGCTCTCAAAATTAATGGGTCTGGTAAACCTGCATCTTCAAATCCCTTGGCACGTAATAGTGATGCATGATCATTACCTCTTGGAGGAAAATTTCCACAATAGGATGTATGTGTATATGCAAGTGCATTCCAACATTTATCACCTATATCCTTTGCAAGTTGGACTATTTGAAATTTTTTTAAATTTAAGAGAGGAGTAATAATTTCTATTTTCTTATCTAATCCAAGGGATAGAGTATTTTCTAATGAATTAATAAAATCACCTCTACAATCTGGGTAGCCTGCATAATCAGTTTGACATATTCCCGTTATTAAACATTTGGCTCCGATAGTATATGCATAATTTGCAGCAAGGGATAGAAATACAATATTTCTTGAAGGGACAAAAGTTTGTTGAATTCCTTTTTTAAAATCTTTTAAATCATTTTGGGTTTCTAGCAATTTATTCTTATTTGTTAGCGGAGAGTCACCTTCGAAGATACTACCCAAATTTAATATCTTATGGTTTATAACATTTGCGATCTTTGCAATCTTTTTTGAACAAGAAATTTCTAATGAGTGGATTTGATTATACTCAAACGTTATGGCTGAACATTCATAACCATTCTTGATTGCCCAAAATAGACATGTAGTAGAATCTTGACCACCACTTAATACGACTAATGCTTTTTTCATTATGGATTTATTATAATATAAACATGAACAAAGTTTTAATTTTTGAAACAATTAGATCTAAATTTGAGATCAAAAATAAATTAAAAAAATATTTTACAGATATTGAAAAAATTGAAAAATCATATTTTAAAAACTACTGGAGCTATGAGCAGATCTTATCCCATTTTATAAGCTCAAATAGCCATAATTTATATATTAAATTAGGTGATAAAATAATAAGTTATTGTTTATGTATAGCTAATGATGAATTTATTGAAATCCTAAAAATTGCAACTATACAAAGTCACAGAGGAAGAGGGTTTGCGATAAGCTTGTTAGACAAAGTAGAGGAATTTGGAATAAATAATTCATTAAAAAAAGTTTGTCTCGAAGTAGATGAGACAAATAATTCGGCAATTAATCTTTATAACAAAAAAGGCTTTCGAATTGATGGTCTTAGAAAAAAGTACTATAAAAATTCAAATACCAATGCGATTTTAATGAGCAAAAATATTTAATTACCTTTATATCTACCATATATTTTTTCTAACGCCGAAGTCATCTCACCAATTGTGCAATAAGCCCTTACAGACTCTACAATAAATGGCATGATATTAATATTTTTTTCAGCAGCTTTGGTTAAATCGGATAGGCATTTATCTACTAAGTCATTATCCCTTTTATTCTTCAAATTATTTAGTCTTTGAACTTGATCTTTTTCTAACATAGGATCGATTTCTTGGATTGGCATCTCTTTCTCTTCAGTGGCTTTAAAATCATTAACACCAACTACAACTCTATCTTTATTTTCCAACTCTATTTGAAAATCAAAAGCTGAGCTTTCAATCTCACCTTGAATGAAATTGTCTTCAATACATTTAATCATTCCACCTTTATCTTTAATAATTTCTAAATATTCATAAACTTTTTTTTCAATTTCATCAGTTAAATATTCAACATAGTATGATCCAGCAAGTGGGTCAATTGAGTCGGCGACCTCTGATTCGAATGCAATTATTTGTTGAGTTCTCAATGCAATTGTAGCTGAATCCTCAGTTGGAAGACCTAATGCTTCATCAAATGAATTAGTATGTAATGATTGTGTACCACCTAAAACTGCAGCAAGTGCTTGCATAGAAACCCGAACAACATTGTTTAATGGTTGCTGAGCTGTAAGAGTAACACCTCCTGTCTGTGAATGAACTCTGAATTTACAAGAATTTTCATTTTTAACACCAAAATTATCTTTAAGGATATTAGACCAGATTCTTCTTGCGGCTCTATACTTTGCAATTTCCTCAAAAAAATTGTTATGAACTGCAAAAAAGAATGATACCCTTTGGCAAATTTTTTCAATATCAATATTCCTAGATCTTGCAATCTCTAGATATTCAATAGCATCAGCTAACATAAAAGATAGTTCTTGGACAGCAGTTGAGCCTGCTTCTCTGATATGGTAACCACTTACACTTATTGGATTCCACTTTGGAACATAATCTTTACAGTATTCCATTATATCAACAGTTATTTTTACTGATGGTTCAGGTGGAAAGGCGTATGTCCCTCTAGCAATAAACTCTTTCAACAAATCATTTTGGACTGTTCCCATAATTTTTTCAGGGGAAACGCCTTGTTTCTCAGCAGTAATCATATACATGGCCAGTAACATTCCAGCAGTCGCATTTATAGTCATAGAAGTTGAAACTTTATCTAGAGGAATACCATCCATAAGAATTTCCATATCCTCTAGTGAGTCAATCGCAACACCCACTTTACCAACCTCACCTTTACTTATTTCACTATCAGAGTCATATCCCATTTGAGTTGGGAGGTCAAAAGCAACACTAAGACCAGTCTGGCCTTTATCTAATAAATATTTAAACCTATTGTTTGTTTCTTTTGCTGAACCAAAACCTGCATATTGCCTCATTGTCCAGAACCTTCCTCTATACATAGTTGGCTGAACCCCACGTACAAAAGGAAATTGTCCTGGCAAAGAGTTTTTATCTTCTGTTTTTTTATCTATATCATTAATTGTAAAAAATCGATCTATATTAATACCAGAAGATGTTGAGAATGAATCTTTCCTCTCTTTTAACTTATCTTGAAATTTTTCTTTCCAACCCTTTTTATCCATCAATTAATCCTCGTCAAATTTCCAATTAATAAATATTGCAGAGCAATTTTGTATTCTGAATTCTCGAGATGCTTAACATTATTTAAAGCTTTTTTTGAATACTTTTCAGCCTCTTTTTTTGCTTTATCTAGAGCACCTTCTTGAACAATAAGATTATACAGAAAATTTAGACTCTTTCTATCGAATTTTCTGGTTTTTAATATTGTTTCAGCTTTCTTATAGTTTAGTTTAGATGATGAAGAAACAGCAATTATAAGTGGTAGAGTAACTTTTCCGTCTTTAAGATCTTGTAAAGTTTTTTTACCCAATGATTTTGACTCCCCTGTAAAATCTAACAAATCGTCAACTATTTGAAAAGAAATACCCAAAAATTTACCAAAATTTTTCATTGATCTAATTTCTTTGTCTGAAGCACCTGACAGTATTGCTCCTACCTCTGAACATGATGACAACAAAGATGCTGTTTTTAAATTTATCATCTTGAAGTAATTATCAATAGAAAATTCATCAAAGTTTCTCGACATTGTTAAATCCATTATCTGACCATTGGCTAATTCTGATGCGGCGTTAGTTACAGAATCCATAACAAAGTGATTTTTAGTTTTATTGATTAACCATAACGATTTCGACAACAAAAAATCACCAGCCAGGACACTTGCATGGTCACCCCATATCAAATTTGATGTTTTTTGCCCTCTTCTCATTGAAGAATTGTCTACAATATCATCATGAAGCAAAGAAGCATTATGTAAAATTTCAACTGCTGCTGCAGCATTAAAAACGGGTGCTTTAGGTTTTTCTTTGAATACTAAATAGCTTAATAATAATAAAATTGGCCTAAACCTTTTGCCGGCTTTCAAAACAATGTGTTGTGATATCTGCTTGGACATCGGAATTTTTGATTTAATTGATGTATTTAATATTTTTTCAATTTTATATAAATATTTATTTAAAAGCTCAGAAATATCACTGGAATTCATTTTTTTAAATTATCAGATAAAAGTATTAAGTCAAAATATTATATAATATAATATGCTGATTTATGATTATATTTTAATAGGTATTTTGATTTCATTTTCCATTATAGGATTATTTCTTGGTTTCATTAAAAGCATATCTAAATTTTTTATAATGATTTTTCCTCCTTTTTTTGCTTTCATATATTCTGAAAAGTCTTTATTAATATTGCAAAATGAATTTAATTTTTATTCTGGGACTGGAGCTAAGTTTTTAGCATCTTTAATAGTTTTTCTTATTTCGTATATATCAATTAAGTTGATTTGTGTCATTATAGATAGAACAATCTCTGCTTTTGGCCTAAATCTAATAAATAAATTTATTGGATTTTTAACAGGTGGTATATTAGGAATAATTTTAGGCTATATCTTTTTGATTATTCTTTATGAATTCTTTAATATAGAAACATATAGTTTTAAATTGGTTAATGAAATATTTAAAATAAAATCATGAAAAAGAAAGAAAGACTTACAGCATATCAGTATCTTCTAAAAGATAAATTAAGTGGTGACAAAAATCGTGAGCTTATTGCATTATTAAAGGATATAAAATTAGCAGGTAGGCAAGTTGCAAAAGAATTAAATAGCGCAACTTTAAATAATACGATAGGGGAAATGTATGGAAAAAAAAATACACATGGTGAAGATGTTAAAAAATTAGATATTATCGCTAATAACCTTTTTATCCAATCACTAGAAAATGGGGGAAATTGTGCTGGTATAGTTTCAGAAGAAAAAGAAAAAGTATTAATTTTTAATAATGAAGTATCTAGAAATTCTAAATATCTAGTCTGTATTGATCCACTTGATGGTTCTACCAACATAGACGTTAATGTGCCTGTTGGAACAATATTTTCTGTTCTGAAAAGACCTAACTTAGTAGATAAGACTTTTTCTAAAGATTTTTTACAAATTGGAAGTAAACAAGTTGCCGCAGGATATATAATTTATGGATCTTCAACTATATATGTACTAACTGTGGGCAAGGGTGTTGATGCTTTTACATTAGATCCAGTAGTGCAAGAATTTTATTTATCTCATGAAAATATTACAATACCAAAGAAAGGTAGGATGTATTCTGTAAATCAAGGCAATTTTTATGAATTTCCTCTAGCCCTACAAGAATATATTAGATGGTGCGAACAAGAAGATATCAAATCGGGCAGGCCTTACTCTTTAAGATATGTAGGTTCTATGGTTGCTGACATACATAGAAGTTTATTGAAAGGCGGCTTATTTATTTATTCAAAATCAAAAAGTGCCACAGCAGGCAAATTAAGATTATTGTATGAATGTAACCCGATGGCTTTTTTAATTGAACAAGCTGGTGGAATGGCAACGGATGGAAAAAAAAGAATTTTAGATATTGCTCCAAAATCTATACATCAGAAGTCCCCAATCTTTATAGGTTCTGCTGATATGGTTAAACAAATTAATAAATTTTTAAAAAGTAGATTGTTCAACTAAGCTATAGTAACTTTTTTATTTAAATACACATCTTGAACAGTGTTTAATATTTCAATACCATCTTTCATTGATTTCTGAAATGCTTTTCTTCCAGTTATCAGGCCCATACCACCTGAACGCTTATTAATTATCGCTGTTTTTATTGCTTGAGAAATATCATTATCACCAGATGGACCCCCCGAATTAATGAGACCTGAACGTCCAGCATGACAATTTAAAAGCTGATATCTATTTAGGTCAATCGGGTTTTCAGATGTTAAATCCGAATAAACTTTATCATTTGTTTTACCAAAATTTAAATCGATAAATCCACCGTTAGTTTCTGCCAGCTTTTGCTTTACTATATCAGCTTGAATTGTTGATGCTAGATGATTAGCTTGACCTGTCAGATCAGCAGCTAAATGATAATCCTTACTATCAGTCTTAAAATTCTGATTTCTTAAATATGCCCACAAGATTGTAATAAGTCCCAAAGAGTGAGCATGTTCAAACATTTGAGAAACCTCTTGAATCTGCCTTGAACTTTCAGGAGAACCAAAATATATTGTGGCTCCAACACCAATTGCGCCCATATTAAAAGCTTGATCGACAGATGCAAATGGAATTTGGTCAAATTCGTTAGGATAAGATAAAAACTGATTATGATTCAGTTTAACGATAAAGGGAATTTTATGCGCATATTTTCGTGAAACTGATCCAAGAACACCAAGTGTAGAAGTAATAGCACTACATCCTCCTTCAATAGCAAGTTTAACTAGATTCTCGGGATTAAAATACAATGGATTTGGCGCAAAAGAAGCTCCCGCAGAGTGTTCAACACCTTGATCGACTGGCAAAATAGATAAATAACCAGTGCCTTTCAATCTCCCGGTGTTCAACAAAGACTGGAAATTTTTCAAAACTGAGTTTGGACGATCACTATCAATAAGTATGCGATCCACAAAATCTTTACCAGGTGTTATAACCATTTTCTTGTCTATGGATTTACATTCATGATACAAAAGAGATTCTGCTTCATTTCCCAGTATAGATTCAATCCAAGAGATATCATTACTGGGTCGAGATTTTGCCATGTTTGAATTATAAAATATTAATCAAGAATTTCTATACCTGGAAGTTTTGATCCACCAATATATTCTAATAAAGCTCCACCACCTGTAGACATATGTGAAATTTCAGATTCTAAAACTTCAGCTTTTCTCAATGCTGCAATAGTTTCACCACCACCAACTACAGATGTGGCGCCGCGCCATGTAGCAAGAGCAACTGCTCTAGCAACATGTATGGTCCCTGAGGAATATTTTTCAACTTCAAATACACCCATAGGGCCATTCCAAAAAATACACCCAGGGCCTTTAATTACTGAGTTAAACAAATCAATTGTTTTAGGTCCAATATCAAAGGCTTGATAACCATCAGGAATATTATCATCGACTATTAAACATGAATTTGTTTTTTCTATAGATTCTGAAACTAGATGATCGATTGGCAAAATTATTTTATCTGAATATTTGGCATAAACTTTCTGAGCCCAATCCACCATTTCTGATTCAAATATTGAATTACCTATATTTCCACCATTAGCTTTGATAAAGGTATATGCAGCACCACCAGCTATTATAATTTTATCTGCTTTATCTAATAAGTTAGACATAGCCGATATTTTATCTTTAATTTTAGATCCACCAATAATAACAACAAAAGGTTTTTCTACTTTTTCCATCATCTTAGATATGAACTTCAATTCTTTATCAACCAAAAAACCAGCCAGTTTTGATTGAAAATTTGCAGCCATTCCAAAAGTTGAGGCATGAGCACGATGAGAGGTGCCAAAGGCATCGTTTACATATATGTCGGCAAATGATGCTAATAGTTTTGAAAACCCAGAGTCGTTATCAGTTTCCTCCTTAAAGAACCTTAGGTTTTCTAATAGTACAACAGATCCTTTAGGTAATTTATCAAATTTATTTGTCCATCCTTTGTCTTTAAAATCATTACAAAAAACAACTGGCCTTTCCATTAGATCAGACAATCTTTCAGAGACAATCTTTAAAGATAAATCTGCATTAATAATACCTTTAGGTCTTCCTAGATGAGAACCCAAAATGACTTTAGCTCCAGCATTAATCAAAAAATCAATAGTTGGTATTGACCTTCTGATCCTATAATCTTCACGAATATTATTTAAATCATTATTTATAGGAACGTTAAAATCTACTCTAATAAAAACTTTTTTTTCATTAAAAAAGTCTTTAGGATAATCTGATATTACTTTTTTTTTATTCAAAGCATGCTTCCAATTTTTACTGTTAAATCAATAACTCGTGATGAATAACCGTATTCATTGTCGTACCATGCGACTATTTTTATAAAACTATCTGATATTACACTCGTTCCAAATGGATCATAAATTGCAGAGTTTGGATTTCCTAATAAATCCATAGAAACAGCTCCATCATGAGCTATCCCTAAATAACCATTCAAATATGAGCTTGAAGCTTTTTCAAAAGCATCATTAATCTCATCCAAGGTAGTTTCTTTTTCAATATTCGCAACAAAATCAACCATTGAAACATTTGGTGTTGGAACTCTTACTGAAATAGCAGATAAGTTTCCTTTAAGCTCTGGAAAAATTTCTTCAATAGCTTTAGTGGCACCAGTGCTTGTAGGAATCATTGATAAAGCTCCTGCCCTAGCCCTTCTAATATCTTTGTGAGGTGAATCAACAATTTTCTGATCATTTGTATAAGAATGAACAGTTGTCATATGACCATTCTTAAGTCCAAAGTTATCTCTTAAAACCTTTACAATCATTGCAAGACAATTTGTTGTACATGATGCATTAGAAACTACATTATGAGTTAAGGGATCATATAATTCATCATTAGCACCCATAACAGTTGTCAAATCTATTTGGCCACTAGCTGGAGCAGAGATAACTACTTTTTTTACGCTTCCGCCAATATGCATTGATGCTTTTTCTTTAGTAGTAAAAATACCTGTTGATTCAATAACTATGTCGCAATTCATAGAAGTCCAGTCAATTTCACTTGGAGACATTTTTGAAAAGAACTTAATATTTTTTCCGTCAACTTGAAGGCCATCATCTAAAATATCAACCTCCCTATTAAGTTGACCAAATACTGAATCATATTTTAAGAGTTGAAAACAGGTTTTTAAATCGGCGATATCATTTATTGCTACTACCTCAATATCAGATCTATCTAGAGAAATTCTAAGTACTTGCCTTCCAATTCTACCAAAACCATTAATTCCTACTTTTACAGACATTTCAACCTCCAAGATAGTAAGTTTTTAAATATTACCTTTTTAGCTTTGGATTTCAACGATTGAAGAATTTTCAATAACGTGATATTGTGAATTTATGGATAAGATTAAAGTTGCTATTCTTGGATCGACTGGTTATACAGGTATAGAACTATTAAAAATTTTAGACAACCACCCTAAAACAACTATCAAGTTTCTTGGTGCTAATAGCAATACGAAATTGAAAGCCCAAAGTTTATTTAGTGGTTTGAAAAATTCACCAAATGTTTCAATTAGAAATAATTATAATATTAAAAATTATAAAGATATCGATGTTATTTTTTCATGCATGCCGCAGGGCGAGCTCTCTAAAAATTTTAGCAAATTTAAGTTCAACAATGACCAATGTTTGATTGACTTAAGCGCGGATTTTAGATTACCGGAAAATTTAAATAAAAAATGGTACGGAATAAAAAGAAATAAAGATATTTATAAAAAATTTCAATATATTCTTCCAGAATTAAATACAAAAAAAATAAGGACTAAATTTATTTCTAATCCTGGATGTTATGCGACGTCTATTGCACTTGCAATTGCTCCACTCAGTAAAATCTTAAGTTCAGAGATAATAATCGATAGTAAATCTGGAATTTCAGGTGCTGGAAAAAATACAGACATTCAGTACATATTCAATGAAGCTAATGAAAATTTCAGTATTTATAATGCTGGTGAACATAGGCATGCCCCAGAAGTTGAAAATTTGATTAAAATAAATTATAAGAAAAAAATTAATATTTTTATGGTTCCTCAACTTTTACCAATAACAAGAGGAATCCTTTCAAATATTTATGTCTCTCTTAAAAGAAACCTCCCAGAAAGTTCTTTGAAAGATATATTTACAACGTTTTACAAAGACAAGAATTTTATAAAAATATTAAATAGAGGGTTACCATCAATCAAAGATGTTGTTAACACAAATAATTGTATTATTGGGATGAAAAAAATTAAGAATACTCAGACTTATATGATCACAAGTGTTATTGATAATTTGTTAAAAGGTGCGTCAGGTCAAGCAGTACAAAACATGAATTTAATTTTTGGATTTGAAGAAAATTTAGGATTGTAATTTATCTATTTTATTAATTAGATCATCAATTTTTTTATTCATTATCATCATATCTTCACCAGTGGGGTCTGGTAATTTATTATGATAAAGATCGGGCGCGTTTGAAGTAAATTCTTTATTGACGACTTTTCCTGGTATACCAACTACGGTTGAGTTCTCAGGTATATCATCAATAACTACTGAATTTGCGCCAATTTTAGTATTTATTCCTATCCTTAATGGTCCTAAAATTTTACTGCCTGCGCCAACTATTACATTATCATCAATTGTAGGATGTCTTTTTCCTTTATTGGAACTTATTCCTCCGAGTGTAACTCCTTGGTATATTGTAACATTATTTCCTATCTCAGTAGTTTCACCTATAACAACTCCCATACCATGATCTATAAAAAAACCACTTTTGATTTTTGCGCCAGGGTGAATTTCTATGCCAGTTAATGTTCTAAGAATATTTGATATTACTCTAGCGATTAATTTAAGTTTTATTTTCCACAATAAGTGAGATATTCTATGCCACATAATTGCATGAAAACCAGGATAGGCTAATAGTACTTCTAGTATATTTCTGGCAGCAGGGTCTCTCTCAAATACAGCATCCATATCTTTGCTAATCAATTTAAAGAGGTTCATTTCTTAAAGAATAAACTATATGTTTAATTTTCAAATACTTTTAAATATTCATATGAAGTTGATCTTTCGACAGGACGTCTATTAATTTCTAAGGTAAGCCTTCTGAATTCTTCAGGCGGAAAATATTGCCCGTACTTTCCACCAGCAGCAGTTGTAATTTTTTCTTCCATCAAAGTTCCGCCAAAATCATTAGCGCCTGCTGTCAGACAATATTGGGCAAATTCAGGACCTTGCTTTACCCAAGAAACTTGAATGTTATTTATTGTTCCACGAAAAAATAGTCTAGAAACTGCGTACATTTTTAATTGATCTAAATCTGTAGGTCCTTCACGAGATATACCTTTTTTAAATAACCTAGTATCCCAAGGAATAAATCTTAGTGGTACAAATTCAGTTATACCGTTTGTCTCTTTTTGAATTTGACGTATTACTTCAAAGTGTCTAGCCCAGTGAAAAGGTTTGTCAACATGACCGTACATAATAGTAGATGTTGTTTTCATTCCTGCCTTATGTATTTCTTTAATTGTGTCTACCCATTGATCAGTTGTAATTTTACCTGGAGCAATAATTTTTCTAACATCCTCACTGAGTATTTCAGCAGCAGTACCAGGAAATGTTCCATGACCGACATCTTTTAACATTGAAACAAAATCTCGAATAGGAATATTTAATGTACTAGCACCATAATGAACCTCAAAGGGTGAAAAACAATGTGTATGCATCTCAGGGACAGCCTCTTTAACACTTTTAATAATTTCTACATAAAAGTTTCCATCTATATCAGGATGCATCCCTCCCTGCATACAAACTTCTGTAGCGCCGTTATCTTTTGCCTCATGAACTTTCTCTTTTATCTCGTCCATTGTGAGAAAATATGCTCTTTCGTCTCCCTCAGCAGCCATAAAATTACAAAAACCACAGTATGTATTACATATATTTGTAAAATTGATATTTCGATTCACTACAAATGTAACATCATCTCCAACATCTTCTTTTCTTGCAAGATCAGCAGCGATTACTAGCGATGAAAGATCGAAAGGATTATCAATTAAAAAAAGTTTTTCAGCTTCTTCTTCAGTAATTTCTTTATTATTAAAAGGTTTTTCAATAATTTTTGAAATATCTGAGGAAGATTTTGACAAAGTTGATTCAAAACCTTTAGCCCTATTATTTTCAATTTGATTGATAATGTTTTTTAACTGTTTATCCATTTTTTTAATTGTCTGCAACAAAGCCTGTCTTATCTATGAACTTTTTTGCCCTCCAAAGAATATGATCCTCAATGTAATCACTCGATAAATATTCAGGATATACAGGTAATCTCTCGCGTAAATGAAAACCAAATTCAGATATGGTATTTTTCATCAAGTCAATTTGTGGCCAAGGAGATTCGGGATTCACATAATCAATAGTTATTGGAGAAACTCCTCCTAAATCATTAACTCCAGAAAAAACATGCAGCATATATGTTTTAGAATTTAAATTGGGTGGAACCTGAATATTAACACTGTTCGACATTATTAATCTTGATAGTGAAACTGTTTTTATCATATCTAGGTCCGTAGGTGCTGGGTGGCCCTCCATTTTAATTCCTGGTTTAGGATTAAAATTTTGAATAATTATTTCTTGGATATGTCCATGGAGATTATTTATTCTATTTAATTCTAATATTGAGTCAATTCTCTCATCCCAATTTTCACCAATACCAATCAAAATACCAGAGGTCCAAGGAATATTAAGTTCTCCTGCCAACGATATTGTTTTTATTCTAGCCTTTGGGTATTTGTCAGGGCATCGATAATGAGCCATACCTGGATCCATCAATCTCTCGCTTATGCTTTCAAGCATAAGGCCCATGCTGGGATTAGAGTTTTTAAATCTTATAAGTTCAGATTGGTTAGCAATACCAAGATTTGAATGAGGAAAAATATTTTCTTCTAAACATATTTCACTCATAGAAATCATGTAATCGGCAGTTGATGTATAACCCATTGATTTTAATTTTTCTTTATAAACATCATAATTTTTTTCAGGTTTATCGCCCGATACAAATAAGAGTTCTGTGCAACCTAATTCTACTGCTTTTTTGGTAGATTTTAAGACCTCTTCAGGAGTAACTAGCAATGGGCCTTCGCCCGGTTCAATTTTAAAAGTACAATATGAACATTGATCTCTACATAATTGCGTTAGGGGTATAAATACATTTTTTGAAAAACTAATTAAATTTCCTTTAGAATTCTCTCTTGTATCATTTGCGACAGCCATTAGAAGTGATACATCTTCGATAGGCATTTTTGTTAATACCATTAATTTATCTCTACTTAAATTTTGGGTATTTAAGTATTCTTCTAAAATTTCAATGTATTTTTTATCAATAAGATCATAATCCCTAATAGGAATTGAATGCGAATCAAAAAGACTTTTTATATTCTTATCTTTTTTAAAATTATTGTAAATATTAGATAAAGACATCATTTTTTTCCGATCTAACTATGTTTTTTAACCCCTGTTTAATTGGTATATAATTATACCCCCTAATAATTACTACTGGAATACCCGCATTCTTAATCATTAATAAACCAGCTGCAGAGGATATTTCATCCACTAAGGGGACATCTGTATCATAAAGCCTGTTATCATAGAGATCTTTATTATATTTGATTATTGATTTTATTCCATAACTACCTATAGCAATCTGTGTTAAGCCGTTTCTCCATGGTCTTCCTATACTATCAGAAATTATTATAGGAATAGATTTTCCAAATCTCTTTTCAATCTCTAAAGAAATTCTTTTTGCAGATTTATTTGGGTTTTTTGGTAGGAGTAGTGCGTAATCCTTATTTTTCAAATTTGATTGGTCTACTCCAGCATTTGCCGCTATGATACCATTTTTATCTTTTGTAATTATAAAATTTTTATTAATTTTTATGATTTTTTCTGACTCATTAAATATAAGTTGAGTTATCTCAGGAGATTTTTTTATTTTTTTCGATATTTCTTTAATCTTTTTAGATATTTTAATATCTGATAACTTCACAATTCTTCCTTCAGAAATCGAAATTATTTTATGCGCTATAACTAAAATATCATTTTTTTTTAGTGATAATTTATTACGTTTAATTACACTAGCTATAGATTCAGATATGGAGTCGCCTTTATTAATGATTGGAAAATTATTTATGGGAATTATTTCTATACTTTTCATAACTTATTATAAAATCTTAATGATACTTGATGCAAGCCGAGTCGAAACATTATCATCTTCCATTTTGATTTCTTGTATCAATGTTTTAAGCCCCATTTTATTTATTTTATCCTCATAAATTCTGTCACTATTATCAATAACTAAATAATCAACAAAGTCTTTATAATATTCTGCAATACCAACTACTGAACAATCAAGATTTTTCAATTTTAATAAATTCAAAATTGGGCCTTGAAAAGCCAAACCATTTACAATAGGAGAAATTGCAACCTTTTTTGCATTTGAGCTATTAATAATTGATTGTAATTCTTTTAATTTCAAAATTGGTTCAACACTAATTAAAGGGTTACTCGGGCAAAAAATTATAAGTTCACTAGATACAACAGCATCTTTTATAGGCTCATAAAGCTCCGCATTTTCTACATCAACAAATTTAATATCCTTAATTCCTGGACTCATCTTATGTTTAATTAAATATTCTTGAATGTGTAATAATCCCGCATCTGTTTCCAGATATGTTTCAACTTTATCATTTGTCATTGGAAAAATTTCAACATTATTAATTTTAAGTTCATCTTTTCTAATGTTTATCGTTTCACTTAGAGTAATACCTGAATCTAACTGTGATTTTTTTCTTCTATTATATTCAAAGTCTCGATCACCTAAATTAAACCAGTTTGATTTATCGCTTCTTACCATTTTAAATGTATCTTCTTTAATTCCCCATCCCCTTTCTCTATTGACAGTTCCAGATATCCAATATAAAACCGAGTCAACATCAGGGCTTACTCTCACACCATAAATATCAATGTCATCAGAGGTATTAACAACAAATTTTAAAATATGCTCTGATCTATAATTATAAAGACCACGCAAGAATTTGCCCGCGCCTACTCCGCCACCAAAAGTTATAATATTTTTTCTTCTATTTGACATAATTTTATTTTACATTGATAATTTCTAGATGGTACTCGCGAGAGTTTAATAGGGAAGTTTGGTGAAAGTCCAACACAGACCCGCTGCTGTGATAGGCATTTAAATCTTGTAAGCATTTGCCACTGTTTTTACGGGAAGGCGCTTGCAAGGCCTAAAGTCAGAAGACCTGCCTATAATATTAATGTTTTTCTTCGTGGTTAAAGGAAAAATGCTTTTGTAATTTTTAAAGGTATTTATTTTTAATCGTTCGAAGTAACTTGGAGGTTACTATGAACTATTTTATTAAAATCTTTTTTTTAATAATAATCTCAATTAATTCAAGTATTGCTGATGATATAACGCTAAAAGAACCGAATAAAATCGGTGATACAACTATAGAGACAAAGAAATTTGGTGGTTCTACAACAGTTATTACTGAAGATGAAATTAAAACATCGGGAGCGCAAAGCATTGGCGACTTGTTAAAATTAGTTCCTGGGCTATCTGTAAAGCAAAGTGGAAGTAGAGGAGGCTTGATTAGCGTTTTCGCTAGAGGTCAAGAGTCTGATCATAATCTTGTAATAATAGATGGGATAAAAATGAATGATGTTGGTGGATCATTCAATTATGAATACATACCTATAAATAATATTGAATCAATTGAAGTGCTCAGAGGACCCATGGCGGGGTTCTTTGGATCAGAGGCACTAGGATCTGTAATTATAATTAATACTAAAAATCCAACAAATGAAACTCAAATTTCATTAATGGCAAGTATGGGCTTTAATCAATCTTTTGGTAAGGATACTGTTGGGCAGACTGATGGTGGGACATTTTTTGTTAATGAAGAATCTTTATCAATTAGTGGGCCTTTAAATAAAAATTCTAATGATGTCAGACTTGACTACTCTATTGCATTTCAAAGGGTTGATGATGACGGTTTTAGAATTTTCAATGATTCATTTAACAATAAATCACTTAATGCAAAATTAAATATAACTGCTCTAGAAAATAAGCTAAAAATAAAATCTAGTCTGTTCGATTCATGGGCAACAGTTAGATATCCTACTAATAACACGGGTGGGGTGGGCAGTTACAGTTCAGTGTCTGGAACTCAAAGAGACTTTAGACATTTAAATTCACGAGGTATTAGTACAACTTATGAGATTTATGACTACTCTCAAATTGGCTTTGATTATTCTTACTTTTTTAATAAGCGTGCTACGCGAGATTCAGGAAGTAACAATGTAGACTGGTGGGAAAAAAAGAAAAAATACAACTACTATTACAAACTAAATAATTATGTTAATTCTGGTATTACTTTGAATTCAAAACTTGGTTTTGAATATACGGATGAAAGAAGTAATTATCATGCAAATGCAAGTTCTTATGCAACAGATTATGGACATAATACATATATTGAATCCTTTTATGGAATGTTTTCAATTAATTTTTATGAATCATTAGTTGCAGATGTTGCTTTAAGAAAGGATGACCATGAATATCACGGTTCAACTTACAGTCCTACTATGTTCATATCAAAATTTATAACCCCCCAAATAAAAATAAGAGGTGGTTATAGCCAAGGGATTAAATATCCTGGCATATATGAAACTTATTCTGCAATAAGTCTTAAGCCAGAAGAAAACGAATCATATGAGATAGGAATTGATTATCAAAACAATATGTATTCATTATCTTTAACATTATTTAAAAGCAAATCTGATAATATGATTGCTTATAGAAGTTCTGGAAGTCCTAGTTATAGAAATCTTGATGAAGCAAAGTATCAAGGCTTGGAGCTATCTGGTCTGCTTAAACTACAAAACGAATTATCTTTAAGATATTTCTTTACTTATTTGGAAACTAAAGCTGCAAATGCAAATAATACTGTTCAGCAAAATTCATATAATTATGCTAATTGGCAAAACGATGAAGCTCTTTTAAGAAGGCCAAAAACCAGCGGTGGCCTGATATTAAGCAAAACTTATGAAAACTATTTTGTTTCAATAGATACAACATATACCGGCGGTAGATGGGACTATCAAAATAGCTCTACACGTCTTTATAATCATTCTTATTGGGATTTTGGATTGTATAGTGATTATACATTTAATAATAGCAATGGTTATAAAAGTAAGATTTTTTTAACTATTTCAAATATGTTTAATGATAAAAGAGAAGAAATCTTAAACTTCACTTCACCAGGAAGAACAGTTATGGTGGGTTTTAGATATGACACATCTAATTAAATAAATTAAAATAAAGATGTGAAAATTATATCTTTGCTACCTGCTGCAACTGAAATACTTTGTGATTTAGGTTTGGCTGATAATATTATTGGTGTATCGGAAGAATGTAATTATCCGGACATTGTAAAAAACAAAAGAATTATTTCTAGAATTAGATTGGATTTAGTGGATAAAACTAATTTAGAAATTGATAATGCTATATCAAATCTAATTAATCAAGGTATGTCGCCTTATATAATAGATGAAGATCTAATTGAGGAGCTAAATCCCGATTTCATAATATCCCAAGAAACTTGTGCAGTATGTGCAGCTTCAAAGAGTGACATTAAAAAGTTAAATGTTGATAATAAAATTGTCGACTACTCTCCATTAACGTTAGACGACATACCTGAATCTATCCTTAACATCTCAAACAAATTAGGTGTTAAAGAAAAAGGTTTAGAAATTAAAAAAAAATTTCTATTTGAAATTAATGAGATTGCTTCGAAAACAAAAAACATAATAGATAAACCTAGAGTTTTTGCTATGGAATGGATTGATCCAATTTATATTGCTGGCCACTGGGTGCCCGATATGATCAATATTGCAGGAGGCAAAGAATTGTATGGGAAAGGTGGAGAAAAATCTAAAAAATTAAATTTTGATAAAATTATTGACTATTCTCCCAACTACATCTTTGTAATGCCTTGTGGATATAGCGTCGAAAAAACTTTAAATGAGATTGATAACCTATTAAGCAATAAAGATTTAAATAAGATACCAGCCTTTAATTCAGGAAATGTTTACATTGTAGACGCTGATTCATATTATACGAGGCCGGGGCCACGAGTAATCGAGGGAATAAAAATAATTGCTAGGACAATAAATCCCTTGAATTATCAATACGAACCTAAACCAGATTCAATAATAAACTTGCAAAATTTCATTCATTTTGAATCTTTTGCAGGATAAATAGGAACCTAACCTTTTGCAGATTTAAACTCTGATTGATCAGTAGATCCGCTTGAAGATGGTGGAGTACCATCTGTTAACGATTCTTCTGCAGGTCTTTGAGTTTCACCACTTGTTGGAGCTGCTTCAGCTGTTTCAGAGCCAGTATCTGCACCAATATTTGTAGCAGCCATCCAAAACAAAGCAACCATTCCTAGAGTAATAGCTATAGCTGTCATTAACACTCCTCCTTGATAACTAAAAGTGTAACTTATACAATTGTACATTAATGATAGGAAAAAAATCAAGTTTATTAATTGATAGAGAAAAAGTCATTAAATCTTTTGAATTTATAAAAGAAGGCTCAAAAATATTATCTATTGAAAATAAAAATTTTTTAATTTTCAAAAAGAATTTTTTGCAAACTATAGAGTTTATAAAATCAGATGATTTTGTTATACGTGTAAATTTTAACTCTGTAATGCAAGGCGAATTTCCAACCTTAGAAATTAAGATTGCTTTTTTAAGAGAGAAAATTGAAATTGAGAACTTATCGCACCTGATATCTATCAAAAATAAGAACGAAATAGATGATTTCAAAAATTATTTAAATACAGAAATAATTAATATAGTTCTATTTTGCAATAAAACTAACGAATTAGAACTATTACAAATTAATAATAATTTTGATGAAATATTCAATAATGAACTAAATAACTTTATTAATTGACTTTTAAAAATAATTAAAAAATAATAACCATCTAAGGTAATATCAAAAATTTGAGCTATGCTAGAATAACAGGAACGGGAATATATGTCCCTGAAAAACTTCTCACAAATGAAGATTTAGAATCATTAGTTGATACATCTGATGAATGGATAAAAGCTAGAACAGGTATTTCTGAAAGAAGATTGCTTGAAAATGGAAAATCTACATCTGACATGTGTTATAGCGCATGTATTGAAGCATTAAATAATTCAAATACAGATCCTGAAGAAATCGATGGAATAATAGTAGCAACAGTAACTCCCGATTATATAACTCCTTCAGTAGCATGTTTGTTGCAAGATAAACTAAAAACTAGAAAAGTTTTTGCTTTTGATTTATCTGCGGGCTGCTCGGGCTTTATTTATTGTTTAAATATTGCAAAAGCCTTGATAGAAAATAAGCAATCAAAAAAATTATTGGTGGTTGGTGCTGAGTATTTATCAAGTATTGTCGACTATAAAGATAGGGGCACATGTATTCTTTTTGGCGACGGTGCAGGGGCTGTTGTGATTGAAGCGAGTGATGAGCCCGGAATATTATCAGTTTGTTTAGGAGCAAGCGGTAAAGAAGCGGAATTACTATATGTTCCAGGTGGTGGAGCTAAAGATGTAGGTGGTTATAGATTCTTAAAAATGGAGGGTAAAGAGGTTTTTAAAGAAGCTGTGAAAGTTATACAATCTAATTCGCTTGAAGCTATAGAGGCAGCTAATCTTGAACCTTCAGATATAGATCTTTTTATTCCGCATCAAGCAAATATGAGGATTATAGAAGCTGCTAGAGAGAGATTAGAACTACCTTTAGAAAAATGCTTTGTTAATATTGATAAATATGGAAATACATCTTCTGCTTCTGTGCTTTTAGCACTTCACGAAGCACATAAGGAATCAAAAATTAAAAGGGGAGATAATATTTTATTCTCTGTTTTTGGTGCTGGATTCGCATGGGGCTCGGCTGTTTTAAAATGGTAATACATCAAAATGTTAAATTAAATATTAATGAAAAATATTTTTCTACAGTTTTATCTGATGATGAAGTAGGGTTTTTAGAAGAGACCCAATTTATAAAAGAACTAAAAACCGAAATAAATTTTACAGAATCGACCTTAAATAAAATTCCAAATTTTTCCGATATTGTTTTGGTAGGCTTTGGTGGATCAAGCTTGGGTACAAAAGCTATTTATGATTCATTAAAAAATTCATATAAATTAAAAAAAATTTTTTTTATTGATAATTTGGATGATGAAATTTTTGGCAAGAGTGTCGCGGAAATTGATAAAAATAAAGCCTTATTTTTATTTGTTAGCAAATCAGGAAATACATATGAAGTTATTTCCTTACTAGATCACATGGTTAAAGAAGGTTTTAAAAAAGATAGATTTCATTTTATTACTCAACCTTTATCTTCCCAACTTGAAAAATTTGCTATAAAAAATAATATAGCTATTACAAATGTAAATGAAAATCTTGGTGGTAGATACTCAGTATTGAGTATGTCAACTTTTCTTCCTTTAGAACTAATTGGATGCGACTGGTATAAAATAAAAAAATCAGCACTAGATTTTTATAATTTTGATAAAAAAAATTCTTTTAAAATTTGTTCCTCTTTAATAAATTTTTATATGAATAATTACCAAAATGGAAAAAATATTTCATGCTTTATGCCTTATACAAGTAGATTGTCCTCTTTTTCCGAATGGATAATGCAGCTATTTGGTGAAAGCTTAGGTAAAAAAAATCTTGGTGGGTACCCAGTTGCACTAACACCAATAAATTATTTAGGTCCTAAAGATCAGCATTCACAACTTCAACTAGTGTTAGATGGTCCACCAGATAAAACTATGACTTTTTTTAGAGTTAATAAAAACGAGGGTTTAAATAAATATTCAAATATCGAACAAAGGGCAACCGCTCAAGCGCTTGATGAAGTGAATGTTCCATATATTGAAATAGAACTAGAGGATTTGAATGAATCATCTCTAGGAATTATTTTTATAATTTATCAAATTGTAGTTTCTGTTATTGGCTTGAAATTGGGCGTAAACCCATTTGATCAGCCTGCAGTAGAACTTATAAAGAAGAAAATTAAATAAAAAATTAGAAGAATTTTTTATCTAAAGAAAGGTTGCCGCCGCCAGTTATGCACAGCACGTAAGAAAGTCCTATTAAGCACAACTGATATCCATAAGTATCATAGGTTGGATAATATCCATTATCCAGATGCGCAACCCATATCCCAACTAACATAACTACAATAACACCAAAAGCAGCAGGACGAGTTAATAATCCAAAAAGAATTGCAAGTCCACCAAAGAATTCAACAAAAACTGCAACGCCAGTCTGCCAATATTCAAATCCAAAGTTTAATTGCCATGATAAAGCTTTTGACTGAAAGTCGGTTAACTTTGGCCATCCTGCATTAATAAATGTGAGTGCTAAAATAATTCTAGGTAAAATTGGAGCCCAAGATGAATTAGTTCTTAAAAGCCACATAATTTGATTATAACAAAATGCATTTCTATATCAATAATAAATGTGTTTAAAATATCAATATGGAATTATGGATTAGAGTTTTTGAGGTTATGTTTCCGGTTATTGCTGTTGTATCAGTAGGCTACGTTTTTGGTCTATTTACAAAAGTGAATATGAAGCCAGTTAATACAATTCTTTTATACCTCTCAACTCCTTGTTTAATTTTTACATCTCTTACTGAGGATAGAGTTCAATTTATTGAAATATTAAATATAGTTTCTATAGGCACATTATTAGTTTTAATTGGAGTACCAATAGTTTATTTATTTCTTAAAGTAATAAATAAAGATCCAAAAATTTTTTTAAATCCTATAATTTTTCCTAACACAGCCAACTTGGGTCTCCCTGTAGTATTATTTGCTTTTGGAGATGCCGCATTTGACTATGCAATTTTATTTACAACTATTGTTTTCTTTTTGCATTGCTCATTTGGAATTATTTTTATCAATGGAATATCTAATGTAAAAGAAATATTTAAAATCCCTTTGATTTACACTGTAGTTTTAGCGTTGATTTTAAATAATTATGAAGTAGAAATCTATAAACCAATAAATATTTCATTGGACCTTATTGGAACAACTTGTATACCATTAATGATGTTTAGTCTTGGTCATAAATTATCAGAGACAAAGATAGTAAATTTAAAAAGTGATTTACTGCTTAGTTCAATTAGACTAAGTTATGGTTTTATAATCAGCTTAGCAATTTGTAATATATTCGACATTGATAATCTTTTAATTAAAGTTTTTATAATTCAATATTCAATGCCCTCGGCAGTTTTTAATTATATACTAGCTGATAAATATGATAAAAATCCTGACAGGGTGGCATCAATTGTATTTGTATCTACAATAATGTCTTTATTAACAATTCCTTTTATTTTGTATTTTTTAATGAAATAGCTTCTTTATGTTTTTTTATTTCATAGTTGAATTCGGATGGATAATTATTCTTTATTAGTAATTCATTTGCATCAAATATATTTTTGGCTTTCGAAATTTTTCTTGAAACTTTAGATACAAATTTAAATAGAATTTTTGTATCAATAATAAAAGTTATTTGACACATTGGATGGACATCTACATTAATTCGACCCCTCCTTATTGGAGTCAGTCCATATTTACCCTCATATGCTAATAGTGGAATTCTACTTGCATCAGTTTCAATACTTAAAATCATTTTTTTCATTAATTTATATGATTCTGAATCAATTCCAAAGGATGATATAAGTCCCTTTTTTTTTGATATTAATTCTAAACTTTTTAATATTTCTTTTTGATTTAATTCACCATCACTTCCGAATCCTAGTACTCCTATGAAAGTCTTAATTTTATTAGAAATTTTATATAATACATTTAGCATTATTGAATCTGCTAAAGGACTTGCCAAGCCTTTTTCATCTCCTCTTGCAAGAACATCTCCTCCAACATCCAAACCATATACACAATCTATTTTCTCTTTATTACAAAAAGATAATAGGTCATCCGCAATATCAGCTATTGGGTTGAATATATTAATTAAAAAAACTTTATTCTTAACAAATCTAGAAAATTTAGACTCACTAAAATATAAACCATCTAAAGTTTTAGTTTTTTCTGATATCAAGCCAATACTTTCATTTACGATATTCATATTAGATATAGATTCAAAAGTTCTAGGGCCAGGATAAGGATCAATTGTATACCTTTCCCATGGCAAACCTCCAAGAAAACATTGGATTCCTTTTTTTTCCATATGGATTTTAAGTGGAATTGTTCCAATAATATCTGCTCCGCCACCAATTCCAATGATTAAAATTTTTTCTATTTTTTTCGAAGGCCTACTCATTTTAACTATTAAGGTTATTATATCTAACTGAGGGTTCAAATGTCTGAATATTTAATTAGTCATTCAAATTTTAACTTTAATGGTGAAATTCCAATTCCCCCCGATAAATCCATATCACATAGGGCTATTATTTTATCTACGTTCAACAAAGAAATGACAAAAATTAATAATTTATTACTTTCTGATGATGTAAAAACCACTATGTATTCCGTGGGATCAATTGGAGTAATGTTTGCTGAAAATAATGGAAAAATATTTACTCGTGGAACTGGTATAAGGGAGTACATACAATCACCCGAAACAATTGATTGTAGAAATTCAGGAACAACCGCTAGACTTTTGACTGGTCTTTTATCTGGTCAAAAATTTTCAACTCGACTTGATGGTGACGAGTCTTTAAAGAAAAGACCCATGGATAGAGTACGAGAGCCTTTGCAAGAAATTGGTGCAAAAATCGAAACAAATAGTGGCAGAATGCCTATTGATATTTTTCCATCAGTAATTAATGGGGGAACTATTAACCTTACTTCGCCATCGGCGCAAGTTAAATCAGCTGTAATACTTGCAGCTTTGTCAGGAAACGCAGAGCTTAAAATAAATATTGAAAAAGCTACTAGAGACCATACTGAAATAATGCTGAATTATTTTACAGAAAATATAATTTTTGAGCAAAATTGCATAACCATCATTCCAGATCCAAAAATAATTAATGATCTAATTGAAGTTCCCAATGATCCCTCTAGCGCGGCTTTTTTTATTGTCGGTGCATTAATAAATGATAATTCAGATATTCTTTTAAAAAATATTTGTATTAACCCAACCCGAATTAAGTTTATTGACATATTAAAGGATATGGGTGCCAACATTTTAATGAATAATGAAAGAAATGTTTCTGGAGAACTAGTTGCAGACATAAATGTAAAATCCAGTGATTTAAAAGGTATCGAAATTAGTGAATCAGAAATACCTCTAATAATTGATGAAATCCCAATTTTATCTTTGGCAATGAGTTTAGCGGAGGGAGAATCAAATATTTATGGTGCTACTGAGCTGAGATTCAAAGAGTCTGATAGAATTAATACAATTATTAGCGAACTCAGCAAGTTAGGTGCAAATATTTCTGAAAATAATGATAATATTAAAATTATTGGCAAAGAAACTTTAACTCATGGTGAAGTCGATAGTCACGATGATCACAGGATTGCCATGATGTTAGCCATAGCATCAACTAAATGTATAAAAGATGTTAGAATTTTAAACTCTGGTTGTGTCAAAATTTCTTTCCCTCAATTTTATGAAATATTTGAAAAATATGGAAGGAATTCATAATTATGTTAATAACTATTGATGGTCCTTCTGGTGTCGGCAAAGGTACTGTTGCACGAGCAGTATCATCAAAGCTTAATTTTAATTATTTAGACTCTGGGGCTATGTACAGAGCTTTGGCGCTTTACGCAGATCTGAATAATATAAAAGAAAATGATGATTTAAAATTAAAAAAACTTTTAATTGATATACATATACAATTTGTAACTAATGAAGAGGGTGAAGATAGGGTTTTTTTAAATACAGATGATGTTACAGAAGACATAAGAACCAATGAAATTTCTATACTTGCATCAAAATATGCAGGAATTGAACTTGTTAGAAATGTCTTGAGGGAGATGCAGAAAAGATTAGTTAAAAACAAAAACTATGTTACTGAAGGCAGAGATATGGGCACTTATGTTTTTCCTGAAGCTGATTATAAATTTTATCTAGATGCAGATCCAATAGTAAGAGCTAATAGAAGAACATTACAATTAACTGAAACTCTGGGTATGAAGTTTAAAACTGAAAAAATTCTTGATGAAATAAATCAAAGAGATACCCTTGATAAAACAAGGAAAATCTGTCCATTGCACCCAGCGGATGATGCTATAATTATAGATACTACGGATTTATCAGTTAATGATGTAGTTAATAATGTCATTGAGAGGATAGGATAATGGCTGTAAAAATCATTTTGGCGGATAGTGCCGGTGTTTGTTTCGGTGTTGAAAATGCTGTTTCGACTGCTGAGAGAGAATTGCTTAAAAATAGCAAAGTGTACTCCTATGGACCACTTATTCACAACCCCCAAAGTATAGAAAAACTTGAAAAAAATGGGCTTGAAGTAATAAATAAAATTGAAAATAAAAATGGAAAAATAATTATTAGAGCTCATGGAATTACAGTTCAAGAGGAGTCTAGTTTAGGCGAAACTGATTCTGAACTGATTGATATGACTTGTCCAATCGTAAAGAGATTACAATTTGCAATTAAAGCTTTAACTGAAGATGGGTATCATGTGATTATAGTTGGTGACAAAGATCATCCAGAAATTATTGGGGCTAAGAGTTACGGTAAAAATAATATATCAATCATAAAATCAGTTGATGAAATTGATGATCTGATAAAGAGATTTAATAAGATAGGAGTTGTAGCTCAAACAACTATTCCAGTAGAAAACTTTTGGAACGTTGTAGATAAATTAAAAACAATTAATAAGTTAGACCTTAAAGTTATTGATACATTGTGTGACGATATCCACAATAAACAAGTCGAAGCAAAAGAAATAGCTAAAGATGTTGATGTAATGATTGTTATTGGCGGAAGAAATAGCTCTAATACTAAAGAAATTGCCAAACTATGTAAAGAGGTAAATCCTATAACGTATCAAGTCGAAACATATGAACAACTCAAACAGCTTGAAATTGATTTTAGAAATAAAACAATAGGTATCAGTGCAGGAGCCTCTACGCCTCCATGGATAATAAAAGAAGCTATAGATAAACTTATGATGGTAAATTAATGAACCAGCCTGATATTAAAGATATAAAAATCAGCATTCCAAAAATTGGAGATGAGATTAATTGTACTTTTTCTAGGATAGATAAAGAATTTGTTTATGTAGAATTCGGATATAAATCAGAGGGAAGAATAAAAATAACCGAATTTACCGATGAAGAAATAAAGAATTTCAATATAAATATTAAGATTAGAGCAGAATTTAAAGATGAATCTTTTTCTTTTCCCATACTTTCAACATTAAATATCAAAAGAAGTTTAGAAATTGAATCTTTAGAAGCAAAATTTAAAAATAATGATTTTATAGATGCAAAATTTATTGCAAAGAAGGATGATCATATCCTAGTTAATTTGGGAGAGAAAAATTTTATACAAGGCAAGATCCCAAGAAGTGAAATGAGTGATGAATTATTTAATAATTTTTACAAAAAAAATCAAACAATAAAAAGTCAAATAATAAGTCTGGAAAATGAATATATTCTTTCTATTAATAAATTAAAAAATACCTATAAACTAAAATTTTTAGAATATATCGAAAATAATAATATTAAAGAGATATCCGCGAAAATAACAGAAATTAAAAATAATAAAATAGTAGTTAATTTTATGAATCTTGAGATAGATATTGATAGAGAAAATATTACATATTCTAATAAAAAAAACTTAAATAATATTTTTAAAAAGAATTCTATCCACTTATTTGATTTAATTAAATCTAGCAATGGAAACAAAACAAGTAAGCTTCAAATTAATTCTTTAAAAAATCCATGGCCCGAACTAATAAATGCTAAAAATAATCTAATAGAATTAAATGGAAAAATTATAGCCGTTAAAGACTTTGGAATATTTGTCGAATATAATAAAATCTTTGATATTTATATTCCTAGCAAAGAGTGTTCATGGAAAAAATACAAAGCTAAAGATTTTAAAGTAAATGATTTCGTAAATTTTAATATTACAAATATAAATGAGTCAGAAAAGAAAATCCTGGGATCTATAAAAAACTGTATACCTAGCGATGAAGAACTTTTTTATAATGCCAATAAAAGCGAAAAAATTTCTGCAAAATTCACAAAAGATATTGGAAAAGATTACATTGGGAAAAGTATTCAGGGATTAAACGTAATTATAAATAAAGATGATATTTCATGGAGTGATGATGAAAATAATTTGAATTTAAATGATCTATATGAATGCAGATTAATCAGATTATCTAATAAGAAAGATACCTTGAGGGTCGGTATAAAAAATCTCACAACTAACCCTTGGTTAACTTTTAAAAATAAATTTAAAATAAATACAATATTGGAGGATGTTGATATTTTAGAAATAGATAAAGAGAATATTATCATAGATGCTTATCAAGGTTGTAAGGCTTTTTTTCCGTTTAAACTCGTAAGTGAAAATGCGCTGGAAAATTTAAAAAAAACTAATAAAATATCTGGAATTGTAGATAAGTTTGATGATAAAAAAAAGCTAATATTTTTGAATAATATAAAATTTGAAAAACGCTTGGAAAAAAATCAAATTAAGGATTTTAAGAAGTCACAAGGTGAATATAATCCAAAATTAGGAGATGTTTTTAAAAACAAAATTAAGATATTATGAAAGTAAAATATATTATAGTTGGGATAATATTATTATTATTCATATTAAGTTCATCTAGCAACTTCTTAGATTCTAATAGAATTGCAGTTCTTGAGATAAATGGTGTTATTGATAATCCAAAAAATTATCTTAAATCTATTAATAACATTTCAAAAGATACTAAGATTAAAGGTCTAATAGTTAGAATTGATTCTCCTGGAGGCACAGTAGGATCATCACAAGAAATTTATGAGTCACTAAAGGAAATTCAGAAAAAAATTCCTGTAGTTGCTAGTATTATTGATGTAGGAGCATCTGGTGGATATTTAATAGCATGTGGAGCTGAGACTATTTTTGCTAATTCTGGATCCATAACAGGAAGTATTGGTGTTATAAGTCAGTATTATGATGCTTCAAAATTATTAGAATTTCTTAAGTTTAACGTTGAAATTCTAAAAAGTGGTGATTATAAGGATTCTGGTACTCCTACGAGAGCACTCAGTGAAACTGAAAAAAGCTTGCTCAACAAACTCTTGAAAGATATTCATCAGCAATTTAAGAATATAGTTCAAAAGGAAAGAAGGCTAAGTAATCAGGAAACTGAGCTTGTTTCTCAAGGACAAATTTTCTCTGGAGAAAAAGCTAAAGAACTAAAATTGGTTGATTACATTGGTGGCTTATCGAAGGCAAAAGAATTCGTTTTAAATAAAGTTGGCGAAGGCGACATGGAATTGGACATTTTTCCTAAGAAAGAGGGAAAGCTTATAGATAAAATTATCCCTGAAACACTGAAAATTAATAGTTTAGAGTCAATATTATTTAAAAAAATGCTCTACTTATATACCCCCTAATATATAAATGTGTTAAACTCCTCTAATAATGCTTAGAGCAGTTTTTATATCATTACTTTTTATTGTAAGTTTAGTTTTTGTATTTCAAAATCAGTTAATATTTTTAGAAGAATATACGATTTATTTAGATTTTTTCTTTTATAAGCTTGGAGAAAAATCAGTGCCTAATTCAATACTTATTGCTTCTTCTTTTATCCTAGGTTTCCTAGTATGTATTATATCTATTGGTATAGGAACTATTAAAAAAAGTATTAAGATTGGTGAGTTGCAGAAAAAAATAATTTCGCTTGAAAGTTCCAATAGTGAAAAGGTTGAAAAAGTTGATCAATAAGCCAAAATGGATAAAATCAAAAATCCCTTCTGGGAAAGATTATATAAATTTAAAAGAATTAACTAAAAAAAATAATCTTCACACAGTATGTGAGGAAGCAAGATGTCCTAATTTAGGTGAATGCTGGAGCAAAGGAACCTTAACATTTATGATTCTTGGTGATACTTGTACCAGAAGTTGTGGATTTTGTGCAGTCAAAACCGGATTTGGAGGATCAATAGACCATCTAGAGCCAAAAAGATTGGCAAAAGGGATAGAAAACCTTAAATTAAATAATAATAATATAGAACATATTGTCATTACCTCGGTTAACAGAGATGATAAAAATATTGAAAGTGCCCATATATTTTCTCAATCTATTAATGAAATTAGAAAATTGAATTTAGATTTAGATATTGAAGCATTAATCCCAGACTTTCTAGGTAAAAAAGAAGCTTATGATTTAATTATTGAATCAAATCCTGATGTTCTGAATCATAATATAGAAACTGTTAATAGGCTTTACAAACATAAACAAAGTACAAGTCTTGATAAAAATAGAGCTGTAAGACCACAGGCAGATTATCACCGTTCCCTAAATCTTTTAAAGTATTTTTCTGAAAATTCAAAAATAATTACCAAGTCTGGAATTATGATTGGCTTGGGAGAAAGTTGTGATGAAGTTAAAGAATGTATCAAAGATCTTTCATTTTCAGGGTGCAAAATTATCAATATAGGTCAGTATCTTCAACCTACAACTGAACATATAAAAGTAAAGAAATATTATTCACTTCAAGAATTCCATGAATTTAAAGAATATGCAGAAGAAAATACTAATATCGTTATAGCTGATTGTGGACCTATGGTTAGAAGTTCGTTCCGAGCCGAAAGTCAATTATTTAGCTTAAGAGAAAAATTAGAGAAGATTTAATGAAATTTATTATTTTGCAGGCAGACGGAATGCCTGACCGACCTTTAAAAGAACTAGATAATAAAACTCCATTGGAAGTAGCTAGAACACCAGCTATTAATAGAATTTTAGAAAAATCTGAAGTTGGCTCCGTAAATCATATTCCCAAAGGTTTTAAATCTGGCAGTGATGTAGGGAATTTAAGTGTATTGGGATATGACCCAGTAAAATTTTTTACAGGAAGGTCTCCTCTTGAAGCAGAAAGCATTGGAATAAATCTTGGTAAAAATGATATAACTTTCAGATGTAATCTTGTAAATATAGTTAACATTAATGAATCAAGTATTATGGAAGACTACTCTGCAGGGCATATTAAGACAGAAAAAGCTCATACAATTATCAATTATTTAAAAAAATTTATTGATAATAAAAATAATGTTTTATATCCAGGGATTAGCTATAGGCATATTCTAGTGTCAAGAAATCCAATTGACCAAATTGAAACGACACCGCCACATGATATATTAGAGAAAAATATAGATAAATTTTTACCAAACGGTTCTGATAGTAGCGAAATAATATCAATAATGAAAGTAGCAAATAAAAAAATTAAAGATTTTAAAGACGAATTTAGCCAATTTAAAAATGAGAAAGTTAGTGATATTTGGCTTTGGGGTGAAGGAAAAAAAACTATATTGCCAAATTTTGAAGAGATTAATGGTATTAATGGTTCTGTTATCTCTGCAGTTGATTTAGTAAAAGGAATAGGAAAGTGTGCAGGTCTAGATGTTATAAATGTCCCAGGCGCAACAGGATATTTAGATACCAATTATGCTGGAAAAGTTAAAGCGGGAATACAATCTTTGATAAATAATGATTTTTTAATGTTACATATAGAAGCCCCAGATGAAACAGGACATGAAGGAGATTGTCAAAAAAAAATACAAGCAATAGAGGATCTAGATTCAAAAGTATTGAAACCTCTTATTGATGAACTTGATTCAAATTTTAAAAATTATAGATTATGTATTGTTTCGGATCACCCTACCCCGATTGAGCTAAGAACTCATAGCTATGAATATGTCCCTTATATAATCTATGAAAAAAACAGTAATTTGAGCAACCACAATTTTAAAAATTTTACAGAAAGTATCGTAGGACAAACAGAAAATGTAATTAATGATGGCTATAAATTACTTAACAGACTTATTAGTAATTGATTTAGCCTTATTCCATGCATTGTTTAAATCAGTATCCCCTTTATCAACTATTTCAAAAAACTTCTCTGATCTTTCTTGGAATTTTTTTACGCTTCTAGCTAAAGCAATATCAGGATTTATTTTATTATATCTACATAAATTAAGGCATGTAAAGATGATATCACCTACCTCGTCTTCCATGCTATCAATATTTTTATTATTTATAGCAACCTGAAACTCAGTAATTTCCTCTTTTAATTTATTTAAAATTTCATTAGATGATGAGAACTCCAGTCCCCTCTTTGCATACTCTTTGGAAATTTTTATTGCTCTTATATTGGGCGTATCAGAATTAAGTTTACCTTTAGTTTTTTCAGATTTTTTTTGATAATCCCAAATCTCTTTGGCATCTCCTGCGGTATTTGCAATTTTATCTCCAAAAACATGAGGATGCCTTCTGATTAGTTTATTAGTAAGCTCAATAATGACATCTGAAAAATTAAAATCTTTATTTTCCTCGCATATATTAGATATAAAAATTATTTGTAATAATAAATCTCCTGCTTCCTCTTTAATATTATTTTTATCATTTTTTTCAAGAGCATCTATTATTTCATATGCTTCTTCAAGTATATAAGGTTTTAAATCTTTTAAAGTAAGCTCTTTGTCCCACGGACATCCATCTTCGGATCTTAATTTTTTTGTAATAACTAAGAGTTTGTCTAGACTATTCATTTTAAACTTCAAAGAACTTTGGAAATTTGGTTAGATTTTTAATACCTGATTTTTCAATTACTACGGTATCCTCAATTCTAACTCCTCCTATACTAGAGTAGTATAAGCCTGGTTCAACAGTAACAACATTCCCTTCTTTCAATATTTCTTTGGCTTTTGAAATTCTTGGAGGTTCATGTATTTCTAATCCTAAACCATGGCCAGTGGAATGAATAAAACCTTGCGGCTTGTCACTACCAGTAGAAGTAATAAAATTTGATTTATTAAATTCATTTAAAATCTTGTTATGGACTTTCATACCATCCATACCTGCTTTTAACATATTTAAGCCTAATTTTTGTCCTCTTAAAACAACTTTGAACATATTTTTCAAAATTTTATCTGGCTTACCTTTGCAAACTGTTCTGGTTATATCCCCATAGTATCCATTTATAAGGCTTTTTGGAAAAATATCAATTACAATAGATGTTGATTGCTTTAAAGGACCTGAACCATGATTATGAGGTTGAGTAGATTTGCTATCCCCAGCAATTATACATTCTGGGCATGTTAAAGAATATTTAAAAAGTTCACTTTGACAAAACTTTATTAAATATTCTGAGGTAAGAATTTTAGAATTATGAAGCAAATAATTATTTCTAATTTTCGAATATTTTATGATTTTAATTATTTCACCCATCACTTTCTCAGTTTTCGACATTATTAATTTTATTTTTTTAATTTCTTCTTTTGATTTAATAAGTCTTTCTTTACAAAAGATGTTAGTATCTAAAATTTCTTTATTTATTTTTTTAGGTAACTTTTGAAATAAATAAGACGGGAATGAATAAGGTACAATAATTTTTTCTATTTTCATTTTTTTTATTATTCTTGATAAAATATCTTCTAAAGAATTATTTTTTTTTGAATCTATAAAATCACTTAGCCGCATTATTTTATCTACCTTAGATTCGCAAAGACCCCTTTCATATTCAAGATCATTCAAAACAAGATGTTTCTTTCGAGAAATCTCAAAGTAAATGATTGGATCAGGTGCATGAAAACCAGTTAAATAAAGCAAATCTGGTGATTTTGAGGTCGAATCGTATATTAATTTCATTACCTTCATATACCTAATATATCATACTCTTTAAATTCATCTGATATTGATATGAAAAAAAAATTCATTAAACTATTACTGTGTTTAATATTAGTGATAAAGCCGTAAATGAAATTTCAAGACTTTTAGGCGAAGAAGAAGATAAAACTATGTTTTTAAGAATCCGTGTTGTCCCTGGTGGGTGTTCAGGGTTTTCATATGAAATGGGTTTTGATAATGAAATTGATAATTCAGATCAAGTATTTGAAGAGAGTAATATTAAAGTTGTTATCGACAAATTTAGCTATGGACATGTTGACGGTGGTACATTGAATTTTTCTGACGGTTTAAATGGTACAGGCTTTGGGATTGACAATCCAAATGCAACCGCTCAGTGTGGTTGTGGATCTTCTTTTACAGTATAATTTTTCTTATAATATATATAAGTGCCGTTATGCCTATACAAAAAAATAATATAAATGATTTAAAGTTCCCAAGAGAAAGTGAAACAATTGAAAATAATAAACATACTAAACTGCTAGAAAAAACTAATGAATCTATCAAGTTGGAATTTTTATTTTTTCTGATATCTTTTTTGAAAATTCCCCAATATCCATCAGGTAAAACTTTATTATAAAAATCGTTCAGTATATCAATTTGTGTAGGTTTAGTGATAAAGGTAAAGAAAAAACCAATTAAAATAGATATAGGAATAATTATTAATTTATTCAAAAAAGATAATTCATAAATATCAAAAAAATCTAAAATAAAAAATATAGATGATAAAATTATAGACGATAAAATTGCACTAATTTCCGACCAAGCATTAATTCTCCAATAAAACCATCTTGCAATTAGAAAGAAACCTAAACCTGAACTAACACTCCATAAAAAAATCCAAACTTTACCAATATTATCAATTGCCAAACCTAAGACTACCGCGGTTATCAAAAAAATTATTGAAAAAATACGACCTACAAAAACAAGATGTTTTTCACTTGTATCAGATTTTATTAGTTTATATATATCATTAACAAAATAAGAAGAACCCCAATTGACTTGAGTGCTTATAGTTGACATATATGCTGCAACTAAAGAGATTAAGATAAGTCCCATAAATCCAGATCCTAAATAATTATTGATCATTATTGGAAAAATAGACTCTGGATCAATATCTTTCGATGTGCTAAAAATTATTAAAGATGAAAATCCAATAAATAACCATGGAACAAGTCTGAGAACATAGTGATTTAGAACAAACCAGATAGTACCCAAAACGCCATCCTTCTCTGATTTAGCAGTACATAGTCTTTGTATAATATATCCTCCGCCATCGGCATTATGAGATGTCCACCACACAATGGACACATAAGCCAGAAACGTCATAAAATCCTCTAAGTTAAATACTTGTGGGATAAAAGATGTTTTTTCATCAGGTAAATCTCTAGCCATATTAAAATAGTTTTCAAAACCCCCTATTGTATCAGAATTGATTATAAATATTGCTAAAACAATTGATCCTGCAAAAGCTATAAAATACTGAATAAAATCATTTATCATGACACCTTTTATTCCTGACAATGTAGTATAAAAAATTGCTATTAGAGTTGAAAGCAAAAGCAATGCTATTGAATAATCTCCAAGAATAATTCCAAAAATTTTTAAAAAAGCACTAATTATCCAAGCAGATATAATTAAATTAAAAAAAATTGAAAAATAAAAGGCTTTAAAATATCGTAAAAACTTTGCCTCTAATCCCGAATATCTATATTGTATTAACTCATTGTCGGTTAAAACACCGATTCTTCTCCAATATCGCGAAAAATAAAAAATAACCATGCTGTGTGTAAAAAGGAATGACCACCAAAACCAATTCTTCCAAAGCCCAGGAGAATAAATCCATCCAATCACAACAATTGGAGTGTCGATTGAGAGGGTAGTTGCTACCATAGATGTTCCTAATAACCACCATGAACTGTTTCTCTTTGATACAAAATATGATTCTATTGTATTAATTGACTGGCGTGAGATATAAAGGCTTACCACCAGAGTGAGTGATAAATAACCTAAAAGTAAAATGATATCTATATTGGAAATATTATTCATATCTATATATATCTTTAAATTTTAAAATTTTTTTAATTTTATCATCGAAGGTTGTTTTGTCATTCTCATATATTGAACTCAAAACTAAAAGACATTCGATTGGGTTATAAGGATCTAATAATAAATCTCCTCCTGCTTCAAAAAAAGACTGAACAATCAATTTCTCTTCATAATTTTCTGATAAGGCATTCATTCTAATTGAATCCGCAACAACAAGTCCTTTGTAGTTCAATTTGATTTTAAGTAGTTTAGTAATAATATTTTTTGAAAGACTAGCTGGCAATTCTAATGAATCAAAATTCGTATACCAACCATGGTTAACCATAATTAATGGAGACCTTTCAAAAAAAATTTTAAATTGCTTAATATGCAGACTCATAAGTAAATCTATGTCATCCTGAGATTTTGAAAGCTGAACATGGGTGTCGCCATTTAGTGCACCATGACCTGGAAAATGCTTAAGACAAGGAACAATTTTATTTTTCAAACATGAATCTAAAAATAATGAACAATTACTAATTATGGAATCAATATCATCACCAAGAACTCGGCCCTTTAAAATATCCTGGTTATTAATATTTAAGTCTACAACTGGGGCTAAATTACAAAAAATATTATATTTTTTAAGCTCTGAATTAATTTTATTAAAAATTTTTTTAATATAATCGGGGCTATTAGATATCAAATCATCTTTATATAAAAATCCATCTTTACATCTATGTCCAAGTCCTTTTTCAGCATCAATATATAAAAAAAAATTTTTTAAAATTTTGTTTAGCTCTTTTTGGAAAAGTTTTAAGTTTTCAATGGAAAATGGAGAAACTTTTTCAAATTTGACCTCATCACTAGAAAATAAAATAAATGAATCTATGTCATAATCTTTTGCTAATCCCAATGCATTATTTATAGATTCTGAAGAATTTAAATTTACTCTGGGGATAATTAAATTTGATAAGATTTTCATTTAGATGAAATTTTACCTAATATTACTTTATATTTTGATCCTGTAATATTTTTCAAGTTAACTTCAATTTTATTTAGTCTTAAAAAAGCAAGATAAGCAAAAAGAGCACATTCCTTAAACCTTGATGGCATACCTGAATCATCAGAAATTAAAAAATCTATCATGGGAAGTCTTCTTTTTAATCGACTTAACAAGAATTTATTTTTTGTTCCACCACCAGATAAAACTACTTGCCTAATTTTATGATTTTTAAATATAAATTGCTCATAAGATTTAGCTATAGTTTCTACTGTTACCTCAGTTAAAGTTGCCAAAATATCATAGATTTCCAGATTCTTTCTATCACAATATGATAAAAGATCATTTACATATTGAATTCCAAACTCGATGTTACCCGTTGATTTTGGAGGTTTTCTTCTAAAATAATTATTTGCTAAAATTTTACTTAGCAAGGGTTTGAATATTTTTCCTTTTTTAGCAAATTCTCCATTTTTATCATACAAATACTCTCCTTTTGAATACTTATAAATTACTTTATCAATTAATGAATTTGCTGGTCCTGAGTCATAACCAATGGTCTTATCAAAGTTTTTATGAACCAGCGTAGTATTAGCAATACCTCCTAAGTTTTGAGCAATAAAAGGTCTTTTTATGGATTGAAAAAGAATATGATCAAGGATGGGAACAAAAGGAGCAGCAGTTCCTCCTGAAATAACATCCTTTTTTCGAAAATCATAAATAACATCGATATTGGTTAATAGTGCTACAGAGTCAGCTTCGGTAATTTGAATTGTAGTAGTATTTTTTATATCATTAGCATGATGAATTGTCTGACCATGCATTCCTATTATTTCTGGTTTATATTTACTAGATTTTAATAAATTATTAATTTTTCTTCCAACAAATTCACCTAACTTTATAGAAATATTATCAACTTGAAGAATTGAAGAATTGGGACCTAAACTTCTAATTTCATCCGATAAAATTGTAGGGTATTTAAAACTTTGGCCATCTAAGAATGAGATTTTATTTTTAGATACATTAAAGATTGCAATATCCAATGAATCGACAGACGTTCCTGAATTAACTCCCACTATCTGCATTTGCTTATCCTAGTAAATCCTTAATTATTAGTTCCCGAGATAATTTTTTTGCTTTAGGATAATTTACATTTAATTTATACATTATAACAGCCACTCTAATATTCCATTTTGATTTTTCTAATAACTTTACTGCCAATGAATCATCAATTTTTAAAATTATTGATAGATTATTTATGCATCTTGCCCTTAATTTTTTGGTAGTGGGCTTTATATCAATCATTAATCCTTTATAACTATGATTTGCCATCATCATAGCACTTGTAGTAATTATGTTTAAAGCTATTTTGGTAATCGTGCCAGATTTTAGTCTAGTAGATCCTGCCAGTATTTCAGGACCAACCCTCAAAACAATATCAAAATCTGCTATCTTAACTTTTGGCTTATTACAAGTTAATAATATATTTTTTGATTTCATTTTTTTGGCTTTTCTCAAAGCTGATAAAACATACTCAGAGGTTCCACTTGCGGATATACCGACCAAAAGATCTTTTTTATTGAAACAATGCTTTTCGAGTTCATTTATCGCAAGTTCACCTTGATCCTCTGCTCCTTCGGCTGCAAACGTAAGGGCTTTTTTGCCTCCTGCAATTAAACCTATAAATTTTCCAGATCTAACTCCAAAAGTTGGTGGCATTTCAGCAGCTTCTATTACCCCTAGCCTCCCACTTGTTCCAGCACCAATAAAAAAAATACGTCCACCATTTAAATATGTATCTTGAAGAATATTTGATGCTTTATTTATTTTTTTTGAATTCTTTATTAAAGATTCATATATTTCGTTATGGTTTTTTATAAAAGTTTCAACAATATCGCTTTTAAAATCAAAATCTCCATTATTATAGAGTTTTTCTGTTGATAAATTCTTATATTTATATTTCATATATTTAAAGTTTTAATATAATACGTGCCCTAAGGCAAGAAAATTAATAATATCTTCCAAAAATGCAATTATTAGAATAGAATATATATACTTTTATGAAGACAATTCGCAGAGCATTAATTAGTGTTTGGGATAAATCAGGGCTTGATAGTTTTGCAAAAAAACTTAGTGAATGTGGGGTAGAGATTATATCAAGCGGTGGAACTGCAAAATATTTACGCGACTCAGGATTGAATGTAAAAGACGTATCAGATATTACAGGTTTTCCTGAGATGCTAGACGGAAGAGTAAAAACCCTACATCCTAAAATTCATGGAGGCATACTGGCGATAAGGGAAAATCCATCTCATATCAAAGACACAGAAAATAACGATATTCAATTAATTGATTTAGTTGTAGTAAATTTTTATCCCTTTGAAGAAACTATTAAAAAAGAAGGTGTTTCATTTCAAGAAACAATCGAAAATATCGATATTGGTGGCCCTACAATTGTAAGGGCAGCAGCAAAAAACTTTCAAGACGTGTCCGTAATAGTCGACTCTAAAGATTATGATTTATTAACATCAAATGTAAAAGATAAAGAAATAATAGTTGATAAAGAACTAAACTATACACTAGCAAAAAAAGCTTTTTCATATGTTGCAAATTATGATGCTTCAATATCAAATCATCTTGGAATTTTAAAAACCGATAATAGTAAAAGTAAAATGCCTGATACATTAACTCTTCATTTTGAAAAAGCATATGATCTAAGATATGGAGAGAACCCTCATCAAGATGCTTCATTTTTTGTTCAAAAAAATATTGAAGAAGCTTGTGTTGCAAACTCTAAACAATTACAAGGCAAAGAATTGTCTTTAAACAATATATATGATGCTGATTCTTGCTTTGAAACTGTTAAAGAATTTAGTGAAACTGCTTGTGTGATTGTAAAACATAATAATCCTTGCGGAGCAGCTATACATGAAAACCAACTGCAAGCATATATAGACGCAAGAGACTGCGATCCTGTAAGTGCATTTGGTGGCATTGTCGCTTTTAATACAAAAGTATCAAAAAATGTAGCTGAAGAAATTTCAAAAACATTTATTGAAGTTTTAATTGCACCTGATTATGATTCAGAAGCAATAGAAATTCTCGCAAAAAAACAAAACTTGAGAGTTTTAAAATCACCCGAAATAATTAATTCAACTGAAAGTTCCAAAGATATCAAGAAAGTTGTTGGTGGAGTTCTCTACCAAGATGCCGATGATACTTCAGATGAGGATTTTGAAGATTATAAAGTTGCAACAAAAAAACAGCCGTCACCCGAAGAAATAGAAACCTTGAAATTAGCATGGAAAATTTGTAAAAATGTTAAATCAAATGCAATAGTCTTCGCAAAAGATAATAAAACTGTTGGTATAGGTGCAGGACAAATGAATAGGGTTAATTCTGTTCAACTAGCTACTATAAAAGCTTCTGAACATTACGGAACAGAAGGATCTGTCCTTGCCTCTGATGCATTCTTCCCTTTTCGAGATGGTATAGATGAAGCTGCTAAAGCTGGAGTTAAAGCAATTGTCCAGCCAGGTGGTTCAATTAGAGACGAAGAAGTTATTGAAGCATGTGAAGAACATGGAATTTCAATGATTTTTGTTGGTGTTAGACACTTCAAACACTAGTTAATCAGTTATCAAGGACTATTTTCTTATCTTTTAGAAGAATTCCTAAAGAATATTTATGCTCATTTAAAGATATATTAAAATCAGCTAAAGACTTATTATATGCAAGTTCTGCCTCTATTAACTCTGTTTGCGCCTCTAGGACATCATTTGTTTTTGATAAACCTATATTAAATCTTTCTTGTTCATTTTCTAGAATCTCTTTTTGTAATTCAAGCCCAATTTTAGCCGCATCAATATTTTTAAGATTAGTAATAACGTCTCTCCAAGATGATCTTGCCTCAAGACTTACTAAATCAAGAAGTTGTTCAAGCTTAATGGAGTCAATTTCCATTTTAGCCTTTGCAGATTTTAAATTTCCTTTAGCTTTAACATTACCTAATGGAATATTTATTGACGCCCCAACTTTCCAACTTAGATTCTCTCCAGATCTCAGGTTATCAATTGAATCATTTAAACCACTATCATATTTAGAATCTATAGAAGGAGGGCCTAAAATTGCTGAGGAATAATTATTGCTTTTGCTACCACCAAGTCCAGAATAACCTAATGAAGCTTCCAAGTTGAAATCTGGCAATAGTTGATTTCTGTAATATTCCACCATTTGTTGAGAACTTTTTATTTTTAGTTCTCTTTGTCTTATTTCAGGTCTATTATTAAAAGCAATAAAAGATACATCACTTAATTCAGATATAGCTTCGGAATTTTTCTCAATAATCCCATCCAAATTTACTGGTTCATCTAGTGGCATTGAAATAGAAATTTTGAAATTGTCTAAGGAAAGATCATAATTATTTTCGGCCTTAATTAATTCTACTTGCCTAAAAGCAACAGCTGCTTTTGCCTGCAAGAGTGATAACTTAGGAAGCGTTCCGGCTTCAACTTGATATTCATTTTTCTTGACTAAATCCTCAGCTAATGCGAGAGAAGAGTTAGCTAGTTCAATATTTTTTTTTGCTAATAGAGCATTATAGAAATTAGTCTTGACGTTTAAAATAGTTTTTGAAACCATCTTCTCAAACTGAATTTTAGATATTTTAGAATTATTTTTTGAAACTATAATAAAAGAATTGTTAACCGATGGACCAAAATCTTTTAAAATATTTTGTGATAGCCCTAACTCAAAACTAGATTCCCACTTTGGGCTCATTGAATTTGTACCAAGATCTGATTCAATTTTTTCTAATTTAAATGGTGTTAAAAAATATTTAGTGCCTGATTCTAAATAGCCATCAAAACCAAAGGAATACAAAGTTGATGTTTCATTGATTTTATCATTATTTGCAAAAGCCGACGTTGATGGGGACTTTAAATCCTGATACTCAAAATTTGCTGAAAAATTAATATCATATATTGACGAATCAGATTTAATTGCACCTAAACTGCTCTGAATATCAAGAGAAGAGATTTTTAAGTCCTTATTATTAATCAAAGCATAATTAATTGCAGAATCTAATGACATTGCATGAGAGAAGTTAGTAAACAAAAATATAAAAGTAATTAGTAATCTCATATAGTTAATTTATCAGATTATAAAAAAAAAGGGAGTCCTATTTCTAGAACTCCCATAATTAATTTAATTAATTAATTATTTAGCAGCAGGTGCTTTAAAGAAATCATCAATGAAGATTAATAATCTTGTTTGGAAACCATAAATTGACCCAGCTGCGTCAGATCTTACAGCAGTACCGTCAGCTGCATCAGACATAGCGTCTTTTAGACCTTTACCAGAATCAATATAAGTACCAATTAATGATAGCTCAACACCATCTGTTAAATCTGTGCTATAAACAGCTTCGTAAACTGTACCCCAATATCCTGAGATATCTTGGATAGTTCCAGCAGCATTACTGATATCATTAAATTGCTGATCATCAGTTTCAGCTGCCCAAGCCATTACAAGTTTAAGATTTAAGTTTGAAGTTGGTCCCATTGGCATATTTGTATCAACTTTTATATATTTAGAGTTGATAACTGAACCTTCAGAACCATAAAGTGTAGGGATAACATGCTTAAATAATAGATTGTCTACTTCATAAGCTGAGTTACCTCTGATAACTCCACCTTGGTAGTCATCAGTACCTGATGTGAATTCATCACCAGGAGATACACCATATTCAAAACCAATATCTGACATAGCATTTCCTAGGTTTTTAAAACGAAGTTGAGTTACCCAGAAGAAGTTGCTTTTATCGATATTAGCGTTTGCACTTTTACCTGAACTAGATTCTGGTTTTAAAGTACCATAACCACCGGCCCAGTCAGTTCCGAAGAACACATCTGTACCATTGTAAGTATAGTAAACTTCATAAAGAACAAAGTTCATGTCATAGTTACTTTCCGCAGAAGCACCTAAGTTTTTCTGTCTAATTTTTGGGAACAAATAACCACCAAAAACATTTGGTCCATTTGCAACAATCACAGCAGCTGCTAAGTAGTCAACTGTTTGACCTTGCCCTTCAAATAGAGAGATATCCTCATCTGCATCTTTGTCAGCTCCAGAGTCACCACCACCTGAAATATAGTCAGAAACTAATACAAGTGTTGTTGCACCTAAAGCAGTATCGTAGCCTTTTAACCAAAGTACACGATCAATGTTAAAACCTTGATCATCATATGGGTTATGACCACCATTTGCGTAAATACCTAAACCGAAATCAAAAGGCTGTCTACCGATTCTTAAGAATCCATATTCACCCAGATTGATATCAGCCATAAGGAATTTAACTTTAAAACTTCCTGAGTTTTCGTCAACAGCATCACTGTCAAAAAGTAAAGTACCATTAAATCTATCTGCAGTACTGATGTCTGACATAACTACACCACCGGAGTTGTTCTCAGTTGCACCAAAGAGCCCTGAGTTTGCACCACCAGCAATTGCGTTACTTAAAACATCAACAGTTGCTCTAATTGTTACAGCATCACTTAAAACTAATTGAGGAGTAAGTCTTAAAGTCATATCTGCAAAGTGAATTTGTTCACCATCAGATGTTGAGCCTAAAACAGAAGTATCGCCATTAGTTACACTGTGAGCAGTAGCATTTGTTAATGTTCTCCAACGAAAACGCATATAACTTGGAAATCCGCCTAGACTTAATTCAACCGCGAACGATGGAATAGCAAGTCCGATTGCGAATACCAATGCTAATACAAATTTTGTAATACGCATAAATCCTTTACCTCCTTGTAAAGATTATTCAACATTATCGTATTTAGCCCCCTTAAGTCAAGGGTTTTGTTAAGATTTTATAAAGTTTTTCAATCTAATTTTAATATCAATAATGTTATAGTAATTTTAGATGATGATTTCTTTTTGTACAGTAGTATATTTTAAGTAACTTTCACTAAACATCAAAGATCTTGCCTGGGTTCATAATATTCTCGGGATCTATCGATTTTTTAATCTTTTTCATTAAAAATAGACTATTTTTATGCTCAATTTCAAGATATTTTTTCTTATTTAGACCAATTCCGTGTTCCCCTGTCGCAGTTCCTCCAAGTTCGAGTGATTTTTCAACTAATTTATCACTAAATTCTCTAATCTTTATCATATCCTCAGGAATTTCAGGATCATATAATATAGTGACATGAAAATTACCATCTCCTACATGGCCTACAATTGGTGCCCTTAAGCCATCTTTTGAAATTTCATTTTCTGCAAATTTTATACATTCAACTAAATTTGTAATCGGAACGCAAGCATCAGTTGCATATACTCTCGCGTTTGGTTTTAGGGATTTTACAGACCAGTAAACATCGTGCCTTGCTTTCCAAAGTTCATTTCTTTTTTTAAGGTCAGATGAAAAATCAAAATCAAATCCATTATTATCATCACACAGCTCGCTAACTGAACTAACTGACTCAATATTTGATTTTTCACTTCCGTGGAACTCAAAAAATAAAGTTGGTGTTATTTTAAGATTTTTTAAATTAGAAAAATTAATACTTATTTCCATTTGATCTTTGTTAAGAAGCTCAACTCTTGCTACTTGAATACCTAATTGAACAATTTCTTTAACTGTGTTTACTGCATCTTTAAGATTATTAAAATGGCATATGCCACTAACAATATTTTCAGGAATTGGATGTAATCTTAGTCTTATCTCTGTAATAACACCTAATGTACCCTCAGAGCCAATAAATAAATTTGTTAAATTATATCCAGAAGATGTTTTTTTTGCTCTCGAGCCAGTGGTAATTATTTCCCCAGTCGGTAAGACAACTGTTAATCCTATGGTAGATGTTTTCATAGTTCCATATTTAACTGCCATAGTGCCTGAAGCTGATGTAGAACACATTCCACCAATTGTCGCATCTGCACCAGGATCAATTGGAAAAAAAACTCCTTGATCTTTTAAGCTGTCATTTAATTTTATTCTTGTTACGTAAGTTTGAACTTTACAATCAAAATCTTGAGGATTTATTTCAAGTATTTTATTCATATTTTCCATGCTCATAGCTATTCCTTCTTTAATACCAACCACTTGTCCTTCTAGAGACGTGCCAGCACCAAAAGGAATAACTGGAACCTTATATTGATTGCAAAGTTTTAATATAGAAGAAACTTCTTCGGTGGAATTTGGAAAAACAACCGCTGCAGGCAGAACTGGGTCAAATACATCTTCGCCTTTTGAATAATTTGATCTGACAACTTCAGCAAATGATATTCTATCACTCAAAATGCTTGTAAGAGAATTTATAAATTCATCATTCATAGATGATATTATAATACGTAAATAATTAAAAAATTATTTTTAATTAAAACTATTCGCTTGGAACTTCTTTTGCTGACTCTTCTTCTTCGCCGCCCATCCATGTTGGTCTTTCGTCCCATTTTTGTGAGAGATAAGAACATCCTTGGAATGATCCGCAAATTACTAAAGTTAAAATAAACAGCTTGAATAATTTCATAAATTGTTACTCCTTTTTTATTTTTTTATAACATATAAATTAAATAATTAACAGGGCGCATACGGGTATTTGTACCCGTATGCGATATAAATTTTTAGAATTTCATTTGAGCTTGGATCATGAAGATATCATCATCTGCATCATCTCCAGGCTTTTCTTCTTTCAAGTCAATATACGTCGCTTGAAGTTTTAAGTTATGCCCAACGAAATATTTTCCAACTCCATAAGATTGTTCAATAAAATTATCACCGTTTGAATTATCACCTGTGGATTCATCTAATAGTGAATATCTGTAACCAATCATGTATCCACCTGGTGAAGTGTAAGATATTTGATGTCTATAAAAATCTGTTGAAGCCTTTCCAACTGCTGCATTTTCCTGGTCTTTACCAGTTATTTTTGAATAGTTAAATTCATATGCAAATCCTTTCATTTTAGCTCTAAAATCGTATGTAAGAGCACTAACATCAAAATCTGTTGAAGCGGCTGTTGTTTGACCAGAATTATCAAAAGCTATTTCTAATTTATCGAGAATATCATCGAGTTTACCTTTGACAAAATCGTTACCTGCATCATTTTGAACTTCATAAGCAGCGTTAACACTTAAATTGTTCCATGTAACATATGCTGCACCAATGCCAATTTTTAGATCACCGCCTTTTAAATCTCCTTGCTTATATTTATATTTTCCAAGAGGAGTTAAATCGATTCTATATGCATGAATGTGATCGTCTGTATTTCCAGTTTGCTTAAAGAAAGATTCAGTATTGTTACCACCTGTTCCTGAGCCTAAGTAATAAGTTAATTTAACTTTATTCTTGATTGGACTAAGATCAAATTTAACACCATGGTCTCTTTCCCAAATAAGTCTTTTTGCCGATCTATCAACAAATTCAAGACTGCTTGAAGAAGTTTGCTCTTCAATATCAAATGGAATTTTCATTTGGCCAAAAGTTACTTTAAACATTCCTGTTTTATATCCAAAATAAGCATCTTCTATACCAAGACCACCTTCTTTTGTACCACCAGCAATTTCTTCTCCATTCTTGTCTGAATTAAATACATATTTATAAAAAATATTCGGGCTATACGCATAACCTTTTAAAGCAATTTGAAACCTTCTTGTACCAAGCTCATAGCCTCTTCCATCTTGCGTGTCATCACTCTTTTCCCATGTATCCATTCGGGCTTGAATTCTAGCGCCAAGAGAAAGTTTAAAAGCATCACCAGATTTAAAAGTTAATCCTTTACCAGCTTTCCAGCTTACTTTAAAATCTTTTGCTTTTGTATTTAATTCTGTGCCATAAATAGCACTTAATTTACTAGTAGCAGAATCTCCATCCGTATTAGTCGTTGCAACTTCTTTAGAGAATGCAGCAGGCGCAATAAAGAGAGATGCAACTAATAAACAAATAATTGCAAAATTTCTCATATAAAAACCTCCTTGAGAATTTTTTTATTTAAATATATTTTTTAATTGTTAATTTTTAGTTAAGATTTAGCGAACTTCTAGTTAATAATGGGCAGTGTAATTTCAAAAAAAGCACCATCATTAAATGGGAGAGCTTGAATCTTGCCCCCATGAAGACTTACGGCATGCTTTACTATACTTAACCCAAGGCCAGTGCCGCTTAACTCTTTAGATCTACTTGAGTCTATTGTATAAAATCTTTCAAAAATTTTTTCCAAATTTGCAGGATTTATTCCAGGGCCATTATCTTTTATTTGAATGATAATTTTATCTAAATTTTGAATAATATTAATTTCAATCTTTCCATTATTCGGAATAAATTTTAATGAATTTTGTAATAGATTGGTGAATATTTTTTCCAGCTCACTTGAATAACCATTAAATGGTATGGATGCATTTTGATAATTTTTTATTATTTTAATTTCCTTATCTTTCTGTGAAGAAAAAATTATCTCTTCTACATTATCAATAAGTTCTTTTAGGTCAACAATATGTCTTTCAATATCCTTACTCTTTTCTTTATTTTCAATTTCTGAAAGGATAAGAAGATCTTGGGCGATCTCATTCAATCTACTTGAGTTCCTAACAATGATATCTATCATTTTATTAATTGTTTCATCTTCTTTTCCAATATTTGAATTAAGGAGTTCAGTTGCACCGATAATTCCACTCAAGGGTGTTCTCAACTCATGAGATACATTTAAAACCAACTCTTCTTTAATTTTATTCATTTGTCTGATTTCGGTAACGTCACTTAATGTTATTAACATTTTGTTTTTATTGTTATCTATAAATCCAATCCTAACTACTAAAATTTTGTCTAAAGTACCTCCAAGTGAAATTTCACTTTTTACAAATGATTTATTTTTTTTTGCTACATTAACGACATCACTAAATGAACTATTAAAAAATATTTCCCAATATTTTTTATTGATACAAGGCTCTGTGTCTGGAATTCCTATGATTTTTTTCAGCTCATTATTGATATAAATAATCTTGTCTTCTTTATTTTCAATTACCATTAATCCAAACTTTATATTTGCAAGAATATTTTCTAGTTCATTTACTGAATTTTTTTCTTTTGATAATTCTTTTGAGAATGAGTCAATAATTTCATACGTCGCTTTATCATAAGAGTCTTTTGCTTTTACTAGATTTATGTCATTAATAAATTTTCCACTTATTATTTCATTGGATAATCTTTTAATTTTCCTTGCTGAGGATATTAATCTAAATACAAAAGTCACAGAAAATATATATATAATTGTTGATAATTGAAAAAAAATGTTAGATAAGAAATCTAAAAAATTTTCACTATTAAAAATTTGTTCTAAAATCCCGAAAAAATAAAGTATTGTTATAAGGATTATTAAATACCTTCTTCTCTCAAAAATATTAATCATTTATATCTATTATATATCCTATTCCTCTAACGGTCTTAATATATTTCCCGCTACTGGCTAGCTTTTCCCTTAAATTTTTGACATGTACATCAATTGTCCTGTCATATATTATTTTATCATCTCCCCAAATTCTTTTCCTTTTGATAAGCTGATCTCTAGATAAAACTCTTCCTCGGTTTTTAATTAGTGCTTCAAGTAATAGAAACTCTGTTCTTGTTAACTCAATATTTTCATCTTTTCTTGATGCGGAATAAGAATTCATATCTAATTTTATATCTTTAAATGTTAATACATTTATATTTGTAATATTTTTTGGTTTATTTAAAAATCTTTTAATTTTTGCTAATAAAACTTTAGAGCTTATTGGTTTTATTAGATAATCATTTCCACCAACTTCATGACCTACTACAATATCAGATTCTGATGATTTTGCTGTTATAAAAATAACAGGAATATCTTCAAGGTTGGATTCTTTTCTAATCATTTTACAAGCTTCTACTCCATCAAGCTTTGGCATCATAATATCTAAGAGAATTAAATCTGGTATTACAGATTTGCAAAAATTTAAAAGCTCGAACCCGTTTCTAAAGATTTTGGTTTTATAGCCTTCTTGATTTAAGTTTATAGACAGTATTTCAGAAATATCTTCATCATCTTCGGCTATTGCAATTAATTCATTCATACGAAGAGTATTTAATAATTTTCGCTGAAAAAAAGTAAAATTTATAAAAATTAATAAAATCTTAACAAAAATATTATATTTTCTCATCATTTTGCATCAATTATGTATTTTCCTAAGGTATGAAAATTTATTCGTTTTTTTATTTAACTCGAAGTTTACTATTTCTTAACAAAAAATTAACAATAACCCTTTTAAATTATTTTAAAATATTAAGGAGGAATTTATGAGAAAATTCTTATCAAGTTTTATACTTTTTGTTCTGATGGCATCGCCAGGATTTGCTTTAGATGTTGACCCAGCAATCCCAGCATATAAAAAAGTTAGTGGTGTCAGTGGAACAATTTCTAGTGTCGGATCAGACACTATGAATAACATGATGGCATTATGGTGTGAAGGCTTCACAAAAGTTTACCCAAATGTTAAGTGTCAAATAGAAGGCAAGGGATCCAGTACCGCTCCACCGGCTCTAATATCCGGAACTAGTAATATTGGACCAATGTCTAGAAAAATGAAAGGTAAAGAAGAGAAAAAGTTCGAGTCCGCTTTTGGTTATAAACCAATAAGAATTAGAACTGCTATGGATGCTCTTGCTGTTTTCCTTCATAAAGATAATCCAGTAGAATGTATGAGCATTAAACAAGTTGATGCTGTTTTTTCAAAAACCAGAAAATGTGGTGGTAGTGAAGATATAGTAGTATGGGGACAACTTGGTCTTAAAGATAAATTAAGATACAAGCCTATAAGTATCTATGGTCGTAACTCAGCTTCAGGAACTTACGGTTACTTTAAGAAAAAAGCTACATGTAAGGGAGATTATAAAGATTCTGTAAAAGAACAGCCGGGATCATCTGCAGTTGTTCAAGGGATAACAAATGATATTACTGCAATTGGATATAGTGGTATAGGTTATAAAACTTCAGGTGTTAAAGCTATAGCTTTAAGTAAAAAGGGTAAACCATGTGCTGATCCAACAGTTGAATCAATTGAAAATGGAACTTATCCGTTAGCAAGATTTTTACAATTTTATGTAAACCAAAAACCAGGTGAAAAGTTAGAACCATTGGTTTTTGAATTTGTTCAATATGCATTAAGCAAAGAAGGTCAAGAAGTTGTTATAAAGGATGGTTATATTCCATTAAATAAAGCGCAAGTTGATGATGTTCTAGCACAATTAAATAAATAAGGAAAAAATTTTATGGCTCAATTTAGAACTGACTTAAAAAAGAAAATTGAGCCTTTCCGAAAACTTAAAGATAAAACCGCCAAAGCTATGTTCGCTTTTGGCGGTTTTTTCATAATCATTTCAATTTTTTTAATAGTTTTCTTTATTGGTAAAGAAGCTGTCCCATTATTTAAAAGTTATCAAGTAGATTCAAAAAAAAATTTTGTAACTAATAAAGAAATTGCTGAATCTATTATTAGTTTCTATCCAGACGAATATAATGAAAATCTACTATTCGTGAAAAAAAATGGTCAACTAAATTTTTATAATTTAAAAGAGAAGAAAATTAAATACTCCTACTCTATAATCCTTTTAGAAGGTGAAAGAATTGTTTCATCAAACAGCTACCCTGCAAATACAAATAGAATTTTAGCTTTAGGAACTAGTTATGGAAGAATTCTATCATTTAATTTAGATTATAAACTCCGATACACCGCAGATTTGGACAGAATAGTAGATCTTTCAGTAACTCCAAGTAAATCGTTTAAAATTAGTGAGAATGAAATTATTAAATTTGATCTTATTGAAGATACGGACTCTGCAACAGCTGTAGCATTAGATTCAAAGGAAAAAATAAAATTTTTTCATAAAGAAGAGAGTGATGAAGACGGATTGTTTGAACCAATCCAAACACCTTCTGCAATCAGAGTCTATGATTTGACAGTCGACTTAAAGGATTCCCCCACTGATATAGGCCTATATTTTGATAAATCTTCTGTTGTAGTATCTACTAAAAATGGAGATTTATATTTATGGAATGTTGATGAGGAAACAGTTGAATTAATACAAAAAAAAAGTTTTTCAGAATCAAATATTAAAAAAATTACAATGTTAAGTGGAAGAAATTCAATGGTAATTTCAGATGAGAATGGATTAAATTCTGTAATTTTTTTAATTAATAATAAACTTCAAAAAATAAGAGAACTTCCAAGGCATGAGCATCCTATTAGAGATGCATTTAGAGGAAATTTAAAAAAAATATTTACTTCAGTAGACATAGAAGGGAATGTAAAAATCAGCTCAACGACTTCAGGAAGAGAGCTTCTTAAATTTAGAATAAACGATTTCGAATTAATTAATTTTGCTTTCAAAGATATTGGACTATTATCATTGAGTGGAAATAATGTAGAAATAAATACATTTGACATTGAACACCCTGAAACCAGTATTAAAAGCACATTTACCAAAGTCTGGTACGAAGGTTTTGAAAAACCTGAATATGTTTGGCAATCAGCTGGAGGTACGGATGACTTTGAGCCAAAATTAAGCTTAATACCTCTTATTTTTGGTACTTTGAAAGGTACATTTTATGCAGTTATCTTCGCTCTCCCAATAGCAATATTAGCTGCAATATGTGTTTCTCAATTTATGGCACCAAAACTTAAGAATACAATCAAACCCATAATTGAAATTATGGCAGCATTACCAAGCGTGGTTTTGGGATTTCTTGCTGGTCTGTGGCTCGCACCAAGATTAGATTCGGTACTTGTAGGGGTTATAATTTTTCCAATTTTATTGATACTTATAGCTTTTATACTGCCCCCGATATGGGAGAAGATAAAAGACAAGACCAAGATTAAAACTGAAGGTCTTCAATTCTTTTTAATTTCGATTCCGGTAATACTTGTAATCTTTTACTTTGGCCTAGTTTTAGGAGATTTCATTGAAAATACTGTTTTCTTAGGAAGCTTTACTGATTGGCTCTATCAGTCAGCTGGAGTAAATTATGACCAGAGAAATGCATTAGTCATTGGAATTGCAATGGGATTTGCAGTAATACCTATAATTTTTACAATTTCTGAAGATGCATTATCTAATGTTCCTCAACATTTAGTGTCTGGCTCCTTAGCTCTTGGAGCATCAAAGTGGCAAACAGCTTTAAAAGTGGTATTACCTAGTGCAAGTCCTGGAATATTCAGCGGTGTAATGATAGGAATCGGAAGAGCAATTGGAGAAACAATGATTGTTTTAATGGCAACTGGAAATACGGCTATTATGGATTGGGATATATTTAATGGATTTAGAACATTAGCTGCTAACATAGCAGTTGAGATACCTGAGGCTCCTGTTGGTGGAAGTTTGTATAGGATGTTGTTTCTATCATCAATCATATTATTTATGTTTACATTTTTTATCAATTCTGTTGCCGAAATTGTAAGAATTAGGTTAAGAAGAAAATATAAGGAACTATAGAAAAAGATATGAAAAAATATTTTCAAGATGGATCTACTTATGTATGGCTAACTGGTGTAATGGCATCATTAAGCATGTTATTAGTTGCTGGATTATTAATGCTAATTTTTTATTATGGTTTCAGCACCTTTTGGCAAAATGATGTTGCTACAATAAAATTAAATGATGGTTCCTATATTTCAGGCGAATTTAAAAAAGAGGGTAAAAATTATAATAATGAAGATACTGTTCAATTAAAAATAGGAAATCGTGATTTATATGGACTAGACTTCAGATGGTTTAATAAAAAAAATATTGAACAAATAAATTATAATAAAGAATTACTACTTATAGAAAGAAATGAATGGGGAGTTTTTTATGGCTTTCCCAAAGAACTTTCAACTGAAAATGAAACAATTATTTATGAAACAGATAAAAATAGATTTTATCAAGCACTAGAAGAAAAATTAAATTACAAACAAGTTATTAGAAAAAAAATGGAGGATATAGAATATAAAATAAGCGAAATAAATTATAATTTAAGAAATTTAAATTTAGAAAAAAAATCCTCAAGTTCAATTCGAGTAAAAGAAATTGAAGGTGAAATTTTGTCCATAGAGGCAAAATATCAAATATTAGAAAAGGAGCTTTTTCAACAAGCCACTAAATTAAAAAAAATAAAACTATATCTATACACCTCTGATGGCTTGGAGAAAACTCTAACTTTAGAAAATATAGAGAGATATATAAATCCTAATTCTTTATCTTTTTTTGAAAAAATTGGTCTTTATTTTAGTAAAATTTGGGAGTTTGTTAGCGATGACCCTAGAGAATCAAATACAGAGGGTGGGGTTTTTCCTGCAATATTTGGTACTGTATTAATGGTTTTAATAATGAGCATAGTGGTATTGCCACTAGGTGTTATAGCTGCAGTCTATCTTAATGAGTATGCAAAACCAGGGAAATTTCTTAATTTTATTAGAATATGTGTAAACAATTTAGCAGGCGTCCCTTCAATTGTATTTGGTGTATTTGGACTTGGATTTTTTATATATGGAATTGGAGGAACACTTGATCAATTATTTTTTACTGAAGCTTTACCATCTCCAACATTTGGTACGGGTGGAATTTTATGGGCCTCTTTAACCTTAGCTCTTTTAACTGTTCCAGTAGTTATTGTCGCAACTGAGGAAGGATTAAATGCTGTCCCAAAAGGAATAAGGGACGGGTCACTTGCATTAGGATCTACTAAATGGGAAACACTTAAAAACATTATAATTCCAAGTGCTACACCTGGAATATTAACTGGTTTGATACTTGCTATAGCAAGAGCTACAGGAGAAGTTGCACCATTAATGATTACTGGTGTTGTAAAACTAGCGCCATCAATGCCTATAGACGGCTTTTTCCCATATCTTCATTTTGAAAGGAAATTTATGCACCTCGGTTTCCACATTTATGACGTTGGTTTTCAATCACCAAACTCAGAAGCAGCACTTCCAATGGTATTTTCAACAACATTACTACTAATTCTTATAGTTATTACATTAAATTTAACAGCTATATTATTAAGGAATAGATTAAAGAAAAAATATAAAGGTATGATATAAAATGAGTAAAGCAATAAATATAAAAAACTTAACTCTTTATTATGGAAAAGCTAAAGCTTTGAAAGAGGTTACTTTAGATATAGAGGCCAATAAATCTACTGCCTTTATAGGGCCATCTGGTTGTGGTAAATCTACATTACTACGATGTCTTAATAGACTGAACGATTTAATTGAAGGAGTCAGAATTGAGGGTGAAATTAAAATTTCGGGAACGAACATATATGACCCATCAGTTGATCTAACTAATTTAAGAAGAAGTGTTGGAATGGTATTTCAAAAATCAAACCCTTTTCCACTTTCAATATATGAGAATATTGCCTATGGATTAAAAATTGCGGGTATTAAAGATAAAAGTAAACTCGACCATGTAATAGAAAAGAGCTTGAAGGGTGCTGCACTCTGGGATGAAGTTAAAGATAGGCTAAATGAATCAGCTTATAGTTTATCTGGAGGTCAACAACAAAGATTGTGTATTGCAAGGGCTATTGCTGTAGAGCCAACGATTTTATTAATGGATGAACCATGTTCGGCATTAGATCCAATAGCCACTGCAAAAGTTGAGGAATTAATTAAAGAGTTAAAAAAAGATTATACAATTGTAATTGTTACTCATAATATGCAACAAGCATCTAGAGTATCTGACTATACAGCCTTTATGTTTTTAGGAGAATTAATTGAATTTGATGAGACAAAAACAATATTTATGAATCCAAGTGTTCAACAAACCAATGACTATATTAGTGGAAGGTTTGGTTAATAATGTTTTTTTAAAATTATACTAACTTGAAAAAGGAGTTTTTAAATGACGGAACTTGAAAAAAGAATTGATAATATTAGACATGCTTTAGTTAAGATGGCTTCTATTGTTGAAACGAATATTAATAATTCTATAAAGTGTCTCACTGAAAGGAATAAGTCATTATCAGATGAAATATTTACCCAAGAATTAGAAGTAGATAAATTGGATAATGAAATTGATACACAAGGAATTGAAACTTTGGCATTATTTCAACCTGTATCTGAGGACTTGAGATATGTTGTTATGGCAATGAAAATTAATAAGGATTTAGAAAGAATAGGTGATCATGCGGTGGGTATAACAAGAAAAGCTGTTGAACTTTTAGAATTCCCTACATTTATAGAATATGTGGAACTTCCAAAAATGGCTTTCTCTGCCTCTAAAATGGTTAGCGACTCTATCAAATCATTTATCTCTGGAAATAAGCAATTGGCAATAGATGTTTGTGAAAGAGACAGAGAAATTGATAAATCATATATCAAAATATCTGAAGAAATAATCTCTTTAATGAAAAATGATTCATCTATCATTGACGGAGCTAAATTTCTTTTATTGATATTAAAAGATATAGAGAGAATTGGGGATTTAGCAACCAACATTGCCGAAGATAGCTATTATATTCAAACTGGAACAATAATTAGACATGGAAACTTTATCTAATTTTTCTATTTGGCACTTTATCTGAGGCATTATAAATTTCTAATGCCTCGGGCAAAAACTCTTCAAGTTCTTTTATTCTATTTTCGGTAATTGGATGTGTGCTTAGCCATTGAGGAGGTCTTTCTTTTCCTTTATTAACCTCTAACATTATTTTCCATAAGTTGATGGCTTCTTGTGGATCATAACCTGCTCTTGCCATATAAACCATACCCATTCTGTCTGCCTCATATTCTTGCTTTCTGCTAAAAGGTAAAATTGCACCAATAGATACAGCAGGAATATATGCTTGAAAGACGGCGTACTGAATTGCAGGGTCTTCTTCTCTTAAAGCAATTTGTAGAGCTATTGCCCCAACTTGAGTTAAAATTCCTAGGCTTATTCTCTCACCACCATGCCTTGCGGTCGCATGAGCAATTTCATGTCCCATAACAGCTGCAATTTGGCCCTCGTTCTCCATTATATCTAGGATTCCTTCATAAAATGCAATTTTTCCTCCAGGAAGACACCATGCATTAACTTGACTGGACTCTATAACATTGAATCTCCAATTATAATTTTTTTCGGTAAATGGAGCAATCTTATTACCTACTCTCTTAACAGCAGAAACGTATTCTTGATTTGATGAAAGTTTTTCACTACTTAAAACTTGATCATAGGCGGTTAATCCAAGTTGAATTTCTTGAGATTCAGAAATTAAAATTAATTGGCTTCTTCCAGTAACGGGAGCTTTAGAGCATGCTACAATTAGAAGAAAAAAAGTTAGAAGAAGAAGTGAGTATTTAAAGCTTCCAAAAACTTTTTTTACTAGCCTCATTATTATTTAGAAAAAAGTTGCTTCATTCTCTCAATGCCCTCGTGAATATCATCGTCGTGAACCGCATAGGTAACACGAACAAATCCTTCACCTTGGGTACCAAAAGCTGTACCTGCAACAACTGCTACACCAGCCTCTACAACAAGTTTGTCAGTAAACTCTTGAGATGTAAGACCTGTACCAGTTATGTCAGGGAAGCAATAGAAAGATCCAGGAGGGGTAATACATTTTAGTCCTGGTACTTCGTTAAGCCCCTTTACCATTAAATTTCTTTTATGTTGTAATAGTTCTCTTTTTTCATAAGTCCAATCTTGAGGACCAGTTACAGCCTCATATGCAGCTCGTTGAATAAATGCAGCAACATTTGTAATTGAATCTTGAAGGAAGATTGAAAGTTTAGTAATAATTTCTTCATTTGCAACAGCAAATCCTATTCTCCAGCCAGTCATTGCATAAGTTTTTGACCAAGTATCGATAACAATACATCTGTCTTTCATCTCTGGAATTGAAGAAATAGTTTTATGTTTTTGACCATCATATATAACCTGACTAAAGATTTCATCTGTAATGACTAGCAAGTCAGGATGCTTTAATACTATTTCTGCTATTGCTTCAGGATTTTCAACTATCTGCCCGTTAGGACGCTGCGGAGTATTAATAATTAATAATTTTGTTTTATCAGTAATCATATTATCTAATTTTTCTAAGTCATATTGCCAGTCTTCTTGATTTAGTGGAGTATGGTCAATTTTAGCTCCTGCATATTTAGCCCAAACTTCATCAGGTGGATATCCAGGGTTTGGAAAAATAACATGGTCTCCGTCCTCTAAAAGAGTTAGCAATGTCATTGTTAAAGCGTTCTTAGCTCCGGCGCAAACAATTACTTCTTCTGGTTTAGTTCCTGGTCTTCTCTCTTTCATTATTTCTGTTGCTATATATTCTCTTAGCTCAGGTAAACCTGGTCCTGGATCATATCTGACATACCCTGCATTTAATGCATCAACAGTTGCTTTTAAAATATGTTCTGGTGTTTCGAAGTCTGGTCCTTGATAATCACCTTTTTCAAAGTGAATAATTTTTTTACCAGTTTCTTGTTCGAGTTTTTTTGCAACTCTCATGCTTGCCCATTGTTTTGGCAGCGTAAAATGCTCAGTTCTTTTGCTAAAATTGTATCCCATGCAGATACCTCCAAAGGCACACTTAAGTAACCTTAAATAGTAATTGAAATAAAAATTATGAAATATATAATTTTTTTGTCAAACCCTTTAATTTTTGTTTGGTAAGAGATATCTCTGTTAAAATAAGAAAATATATGAACATTAATAAAGATAAAAAAGTAGAATCAATAAAAGTTAAAAAAAATAGAAAAATATCAGAATTACTCAGTTTAATGGAAAATACGGGTTTTCAGGGCAAAAACCTCGCAAAAACTGTATCAGTATTTGAAAATATGGTGAGAAATCCCGATGTAACAATACTTTTTGGCTATGCCGCTTCGTTATCTACAACCGGGCAATGGAAAATTATTAATTGGTTATTAGATAATAATTATATTGATATTTTGGTTCCAACAGGTGCAAATATATCTGAAGACATAGTTGAAGCAATGGGAGGTTCATATTTACAATATAGTCAAAATTCTAATGATTCAGATCTCTTTGAAAAAGGGTTCAACAGATATTATGACATTCTTGGAGATGAATCAGAATATCTAGAAATGACTGAATTGATTGCGGAATTCATTTTAACTTTAGATGGTGATTATATTTATTCATCAAGAGAATTTTTAAAGTATTTTGGCGACTGGTTATTAACAAAAAATATTGATTCAATAGTTTCTTCAGCGGCTAGAAATGATGTTCCAATTTTTTGTCCTGCTTTTGCAGATAGTCCTTACGGAGATGCTGCATTGATTGCAAAATCAAAAAATTTTAATTTAAAAATTGATGCAATTAAAGATTATACGGAATATATGTCATTGGCAGAAAAAGTGAAAGAAACTGGTGTCGTATATATAGGTGGTGGGGTACCAAAAGATTGGATCCAGCTCTTTTCTGTGACTGCTGATCTTTTATATACTGATAGAAAAGTTCCTTCAAGAAGTGATGGTAGGATCCGAAAAAATATTGGAAAAGATGAAACGTATTACCCTCATAAGTATGCAATTCAAATTACGACTGACTCTCCTCAGTGGGGAAGTTTATCTGGATGTACGTTTGAAGAAGCAGTATCATGGGGAAAAGAAGACCCTGAGGGACAACTGGTTCAATGCTATTGTGATGCAACTATTGCTCTACCAATTTTTAGCCATGCTCTATGTGAAAGGTTAGATAATTTTAAAAGACAGGGAAAAAAATTATTTAAATTTTTTTAAAATTGAATTAAATTCTATCACTTTTTCTCTTGGATTATTATATGAAAAAACTCCATTAATCACTGCAACTCCTGATACACCAGTGGACATTACTTGATCAACATTTGATGTTTCAATTCCACCAATTGCAAAAATTGGAACTGTCATTTTTGGCGATGTAATTTTTTTCATAGTATCAAAACTTGTTGGAAATCTATCAGGCTTAGTTTTTGTGAAATATGGAGTTCCAATTGCAATATAGTCAGCATTTTTATTTATAAATTTATTGGCACGTTCATTATCACCGTAACAAGAAACTCCTAAAATTTTATTTTCTCCTATGATTTTTCTACATTCATCAAAATTTTGATCGTCTTTACCAATATGTAGACCGTCTGCATCAACTTGATTAACAATATCGGCCATATCATTAATTATGAAAATAACATCGTATTTATTAGTAATTTTTCTTAATTCTTTTGCTTTATATAAGATTTCCTCTTTAGGACTTCCTTTTATTCTCAGCTGAAATATTGATGGCTTTGCAGAAAGTGCATCATCTAAAAAATCAAAATATTTTGATTGATCAATTAAAGACTCATCAGAAATTAAATACAATCCTGATAGTTTGTTCTTTATCATTTTATTTCTGTGTCTAATACTTTCATGACATCATCAATAGAGTTATCTACATTGATTGGTAAATTAGAATAAGTATTAGAAATTCCTGTTAATTTTTCTAAATGATAATCAATCTTAGAATCAACAAATTTTAATCCATGAGCTGTTGATATTATTACAACTTTATCTGATTTTTTTATTGTCTTGTTTTTAACTAATTTTTCAAAAACTGATATTGCTACTCCTGTATGAGGGCAATTAAATGTTCCAGTTAGATCAACTTTGGCAGTTGAACTGGCTAGTTCATCTTCAGAAGATTGTTCAACTATCCCATCAAACTCTTTTAATATCTTAATCGCCTTATTAACACTAACTGGATCGCCAATTTGAATAGCATTTGCTAGAGTGGTCTTTGCAGATACTGGCTCAAAAGATTTAAAATCTTTTAAATAGCTTAGATATAAAGGATTAGCATTTTGAGCTTGAGCACATACTAGCCTTGGTAATTTATCAATTAAACCCAAATCTCTAAGCATCAAAAAACCCTTACCTAAAGCAGAAATATTACCTAGATTGCCCCCAGGTATAAGGACCCAATCGGGAACTTCCCAATCAAATTGCTGACACAATTCAATACTTATAGTCTTCTGCCCTTCGATTCTTAAAGAATTTATTGAATTTGCTAGATAGATATTATTTTTTTTGCAAACTTCTTGAACAATTTTCATGCAACCATCAAAGTCTGAATCGATGGAAAGTACAGTTGCACCATTTGCAAGTGGCTGGACAAGTTGTGCGACAGAAACTTTATTTTTTGGAAGAAAAACAATTGATTTCAGACCCGCAGCGGCACAATATGCACTTAACGCTGCCGAAGTGTCACCAGTTGATGCACAAGCAACGGCTTTAATTTCGTTTCCATTATCTATTAGTTGTTTTACCGCGGAAACTAAAACAGTCATACCTAAATCTTTGAAAGATCCAGTATGACTATTTCCGCACATTTTAATCCATAAATCCTCTACTCCAATCTGCTTGCCATATCTATCAGCCCAAAATAGATTTGTAGAACCTTCATACATAGAGACTATGTTTTTATCATCTATGAAAGGGACAACCCATTCTTTCTTTCCCCATACTCCACTACCATAAGGCCAGCTTTGTCTTCTGTAACGAGAATCAAATAAATCTTTCCAATAAGTTGAATCATGTTTTTTTAAGGCTTCCATATCATGGGCGACCTCTAATAAGCTTCCTGTATCAGGGCATCTATAAATTATTTCATCAATAGGAAATTTATTATTGGGATCATCGATACTTTGAAACCAACAATTAAAATTATTTTCCATATCGCAGCTCCTGGGACATTATTTCATATGGAGGATCAACTTTTTCCCATAATGAAAAACTTTCAGCACCCTGATAAGCCAACATATCTAATCCATTAATTATTTTTGCACCATTTGTTTCAGCTGACATCAATAATTTTGTTTTAGAGGGGGAATAAATTAAATCATAAACAAATTGAGTTTTTTTAAAGCAGTCAGAATTAATTAATTCTGGATCAGATTCTTTCATACCAATGGGTGTACAGTTCACTATTAAATCAGATTCTTTAGAGATTTGATCTACTTCGTTTTGAGAAATAATTTTAATATCAGTTTTAAAATTAAAACTTTCTAAATGCTGTTTTAATTCCAATGCTTTTTCATGATCAATATCAAAAATTAAAAGACTAGATATTTTATTTGAACATAATTTTGAACAGATAGCTTTAGATGCTCCACCCGCGCCTAAAACAATGGCTTTTTTTTCAGCAGGTTCAAAACTATTATCAATAAAAAGTGATCGACTAAAACCTAAACCGTCAGTATTATGTCCATGTAATTTATTCTCTATTGAATAGAGGGTGTTAACTGAGCCAATAAGTTTTGCCTCATCAGTTAGTACATCAATATATTTAATCACTTCTTCTTTATATGGAATCGTTACATTGGAGCCCGAAATAACATTGGACCTCACAAGATCACAAATATGTTCTACTTCATTTTCATTAGGCGCAAGTGGAACGTAACAAGCATTGATTCCAAGCTTACTAAATGCGGCATTATGCATATTGGGTGATTTACTGTGGTGAATAGGATTGCCTATAACCGTGTAAACTTTTGTGTTACCTGAAATTTTTAAAATATTTTCTTCCAAAATTAACGTCCTTAGTAATATTTTCTATAAGTTTTTCAACTGTTTCAAATTTTTTCTCATTTCTGATTCTAGCAAGGAAATAAATTTTAATTTTTTTGCCGTAAACATTTTTATTAAAATCAAAAATATGAGATTCTATTTGAAGAGAATTTGCATTAAAAGTTGGTCTTACTCCAATATTTGTGATGCTTTGATACGATTTATCACTTATCACAACTTTTGAGACATAAACTCCTTTTTTTGGTAAAAAATTCCACTCAGTACTCAAATTAGTTGTTGGAAATCCTATCAGTCTCCCCCTTTTTTCACCATGAATTACTTTACCTGAGATATGATAGTTTCTTCCTAATAATTTATTTACCTTTTCAATGCTTCCTTTAGAAATTAACTTCTTTATTTCAGACGAGCTTATTACAAGACTATCAAGTCTTTTTATATCTATGCTGTGAACTTTCACTTTTTTAGATAATGAATCTTTTAATAGCTTTGCATCACCTCTGGCTTTATGACCAAATTTAAAGTTTTTACCTATAACTATGTCGGAGGGATTGTGAGCTTTATATATATATTCTATTGCAAATTCTTCGGCACTGAGTTTCGATAATTTATTTGTGAATTTAATTTCATCAATCTTGTCGATACCATAATTTTTTAATAATAATTTTTTTTCTTTATAGGGGAGAATCAAATCCATTTCAATATTATTAATTATTTCTCTTGGATGCGGATTAAATGTAATCAAAACAAGTTTTTGTTTTTTTTGTTCTGCAATTTTTTTTGCTTTACTTATTAACTTTTGATGACCAAGATGTATGCCATCAAAATTTCCAATCAATACCACTTTACTTTTTTTCATAATTTAGAAAAATTTTAACACAAAAAAAAATTAATATTTCTTCCAAAATGAAGGTAATAAAAGCGCTACAATTGTAAAAATTTCTAACCTACCTAGTAACATTAAAAAAGTAAGTAAAATTTTGCTCGGGATAGAAAAAAACGAATAATTAGAATGAGGATTAATGCCCTCAAATCCTGGTCCTAAATTAGATATGGATGATAAAACTGCTGACGCACCAGTAAATGCTGAAATTTCAGGCTCAATTAAATTAATTGCCAGAATTGACAATATGCACGCAAATATAAATAAGAATAAAAAAGACATGACTCCCGATACTACTTCTTCGTCTATTACTTTATTGTTAATTTTTACTGTGTATATAATATTTGGACTAACCCTTCTCCTAACCTCTTGATATATTCTTTTCATAACTATTATAAGCCTTATCATCTTAACTCCACCGGTGGTTGAACCTGAAGATCCACCTATTATCAAAAAGAAAATTAAAAAAAGTTTTATATGGCTTGGCCAATCATTAAAATTATATGATGTAAAACCTGTGCCAGTCGAAATTGAAATTGCCTGAAATGCACCATATCTGAAAGATTCAGATAAAGAGCTGTAATTGTAATAATTATTTAAGAGAAATGCTAACCCCACTATTAGTAATAAATTAACAATCATATATGTTTTAAACTCAGTATTTTCGAAGATCCTCTGAAAATTTGCAGTTATCAAAAAATAGAAAATTGCAAAACTGATTCCTGATATGAACATAAATATTAAAATTATCATTTCTACTTTAAGATTAGCTAAACTCTCAATACTTAAGGGGTAACTTGAAAAACCGCCAGAAGATACAGTACTGAAAGAATGAATAATAGAATCATAAGAACTTAGATCGCCGATAAAAAATAACAATAGATATAACAATAGTGTTATTCCAAAATAAATTGTTAGAAGTATAAGTCCTGTTTGATATAGTCTTGGTGTCATTCTTTCTTTTTGAGGGCCTGTTCCTTCTTGATCTGATGCTATTTGCATTATTCCTACAGAGATTCTAGGAAATATAATCAAAACCAACAGGATTATTCCTATCCCACCAAGCCACTGTGATAAAGAACGCCAAAATATTATCATTGAATGCTGATCTGTATTTGGAAAAACACTAAACACTGAAGCTCCAGTAGTAGTGATGCCAGAAACTGATTCAAAAAAAGAATTTATTAGAATATCATTATCAAATATAGGAACAATATGAGGATAAAGAATCGGAACTAAAGTTGAAGAAAAAATATAAGGCAAAGATCCTAATAATCCAGCAAAGATCCATACCAAAGTTGCAATCAGAAATCCGTCTTTTCTACCTAATTCTTCATTTTCAGTACTTATTACATTAGATATTTTATTTAAACCCAAGCTTATAAAAAAAGTAATAAATGAAGAAAATAAAAAAGGTAAAATCTGTATTAGATACGATTTACTGATTATGATTTTAAAATCAGTTGTTATAAAAAAAACAGAAAATATTGGGACCAATAAAAATAAGGAAAAATATTTAACAAAAACTCCTGTTAATTTTAAAGATTGAGAAATATTCATTCTAATATTAAAGATTCAAGCCTTTTTTCAGCATCTTGATCAAGGGTTACAACAATTGCATAATCATTTTCAGAAATTAGTCGATCATCAAGATCCGTGATAAAAGAATCAAGCTCTTCACCTCTAATAATCATTGCAAGAACAATATTTTCGGGCTCGTCCTTAAGAGAAATTGCTCTTTTTGATCTAAACTCAAAAATCTTTGTATCTTCGTCAATGATTGTTTCATGTGCAAACTTTTTTCTCATTATATAAGAATTAATCTCACCAGCTACAGAATATTTGATATTAATCTCTCGCTCAGCACCAATACTGTTTATAATATTTTGATATTCGGATTTAGAATATACAACTAAAGAATTTTTAGCTTTTAATTGATTTGAAAGTAAAGCACTTAGAACATTAATTTCATCATCTTCAGTTAATGCTAAAAAATAATCACATCCATCATTTACTCCATGC
>CEWK01006556.1_pt1 | contig 107073 bp, 90 predicted proteins | sample 531431 | NCBI WGS metagenome assembly CEWK01 (sample SAMEA2623059, study PRJEB7988) | marine metagenome | isolation source: saline water (ENVO:00002010), including
GCCTGCCTCCTGTTGTCGTACAGGGCGGAGGTCTTCGCTCTCTCGCCCTCCTCGTCCTCGTCCTCCGCGGGGGCGGTGGCTTCGGGGTCCGATGGGAGCCTCTGTGTGGCCGAGACGGTGCACAGGATGAGCACGAGTAGGAACAGGTTTGTCATCAGCGAGCTGAAGGGGTCGACCTCCAGGGTGCTTCCTATCGCACCGGATCCCGGTGGGTCGAGTAGGGCGAGGGTGCCGGCCAGCAGCGCTGCCACCAGCGTGGCGATGGCTATCAGGTTGGGCACCCGCGGGTCCCTGGTCGCGGGGAACCTGGTGCCCCCTATGAGGACCGGGATCCTCGTGTTCGTCAGTGGGACCCTGAACCTCGCGTCACCGAGGTTGGGGACTATGATTATCGCTGCGAGGCCGATGGTCATGATCAGCTCCGGCAGGAGTAGCTGGAGGTCGATGCCGTCGAGCTCTGACGTCAGGGGGTCACCCCCTCGGACTGCATGGCGTCAGCGAGCGCCTCGACCATGACCTCGGTGCCCCAGTATGACATCATGTCCCAGAAGAAGAAGGGCATTATCCCGAAGAGTATCGTCAGGGCCCCGAGTATCACCATCCCCGCGTTCTCGTGCCAGGTGATGTCCCTCGGCTCGTGGTGGAGGGTGTCTGGCAGCGACCCCTGATGGGGGTCGTTGGACTCGAATATCGTGCGCTGCATGGACGCCAGGTAGTACAGGGCCGTGATCACGAGGGTGAGCGCGGGGATGAGGACCACCCAGCCGAAGGTCATCCAGAAGGCGATCATGACGGCGACCTCGGCCACGAACCCTGCCATCAGCGGGAGCCCGAGGCTCGCCATCCAGCCCAGCATCATGTGGCCTGCCAGCCACGGGCTGTGGTGGGCGATGCCCCTCATCGAGCCTATCTCGAGGGTGTGGTAGTGGTGCTTGAAGGCGCCAGCGACGGCGAACAGCAGCGGGCTGATTATGCCGTGGGCGAACATCATGAACAGCGCCCCTGCGATGCCCAGGGGCTGCATCGTCGCTATGCCCAGGAATATCAGGCCCATGTGGGAGACCGATGAGTATGCGACCATCCGCTTCAGGTTGGTCTGTCCCATGCAAACCCACGCCCCGTAGGCGAGGCTCGCCATCCCCATGAAGACCAGGAGCGGCACGAACACCACGGTGGATGCCGGGAAGGCCGTGACGGCGACCCTCAGGAAGCCGTAGGCCCCCATCTTCAGCATCACTCCGGCCAGGATCATCGAGCCGGCCGTGGGCGCTTGCACGTGTGCGTCGGGGAGCCACGTGTGCACGGGCACGCTCGGCATCTTCGTCGCGAATCCGACTAGGAGGAGGAACCAGACGAGGTGCCTGAGGCCCTCGCTCATCTGGGCTCCGCTGTCGAGCATCGCCCCCATGTCGAAGGACCGCTCAGAGAGGGTCGCTCCGGTGTTGAAGTACATCACGAGGATGCCTATGAGCATCAGGACGCTCGCGGTGAAGGTGTAGATGAAGAACTTCATCGCTGCGTAGCGCCTGTCCTCCCCTCCCCACACGAGGATCAGGAAGAACATGGGTATCAGGGTCAGCTCCCAGAAGACGTAGAAGACGAATAGGTCGAGCGAGACGAAGACGCCGATCATGGCGCCCTCCATGACCAGGAGCAGGGGGTGGAAGTAGTGGCCCTTCTTGGCGTCCCACTCGACCAGCATGGAGAGCGGGACCACGAGCGCCGTCAGCCATACCATAGGCAGCGAGAGGGCGTCCGCGCCGACGTGCCAGGAGACTCCGATCTGGGGTATCAGCTCGAGGGGCGTGTTCTCGAGCTCGTAATTCCCGAACGCGATGGACATCCAGTCCACGTCGCTGAGGGACGAGGCCGCCGCCCACGTCGATATGGCGAGGAGGGCGAGCGCGACTCCCATGCAGATGTTCCTCGAGACCTTCCTCACCTGCGAGGCGCTGGACTCGGGAAGGAGGTGCGGCAGTGCCATGAGGACGAGGCCGACCAGTATCGGAGAAAGCGCTAGGATGGTGAGTATCATCCGCTCACCCCCCATGCCAGCGCGAATATCGAGAGGGCTCCCACCGCGGCCATCAGGATGTAGTCACTGGCCCTGCCGGTGGTGATCCTCCGGATCTGAACCGAGCCGAGGACTGAGTTGGACTCGACCCTCTTGACGATCCCGTCGATGACTCTCTTGTCGAACCAGGCCGCGAACGCGGACAGGGGCACCACCGTCTTGGACAGCGCCAGCTCGTAGTAGTGGTCGAAGTAGAGGCGGTTCTGCAGGGCCACTGAGAGGCTCGACTCGGACATCTCCGTGACGTCCTGCGAGCCGAACCTGCCCGAGAGCCAGACCAGCCAGGACACCAGTGGCCCCGAGGACTGGCCCTCCCTCAGGGAGCCCCCGTGCACCCTGGCGGCGAATATCGGCCCGATGACCAGGGAGAGGAATATCGTGGTCCAACCTACGATCCTGAGGTTTGGGTCCTCAGGGAGGAACGCGTGCTCGAGCTCGTAGACGACCCGGGAGGCGATGGAGTCGCTGTTGAGGCCGAGGTCGTAGCTGTAGGGCTTCGCGAGCCACTTGACCACGTTCAGGACCGCCAGCCCGAAGCCGCCCAGCGCGCTTATCACCGAGAGTATGATGAGTGGCTCCTTGATCCACGGGGTGGCCTCGTGCACGTGGTCCACCACCTCGTGCTTCGGCTCCCCGGCGAACGTCATGAACCACATCCTGGACATGTAGAATCCCGTCATGCCTGCGGTCAGCAGGACGAGTATGGCCGGTCCGAACATCAGTGGCTCGTAGTCCAGGGATGCCTTCCACGTCTTGGCGACGATGGCCTCCTTCGACCAGAACCCCCCTATCAGGGGTATCCCGATTATCGACATGGAGCCGATCATCATGGCTGCCGACGTCACGGGCAGCTTGGCTGCCAGGCCGCCCATGTTCCGCATGTCCTGCGGGTCGAAGTCGTCGTGGTGGTCGTGCCCGTCGCCCTCGTGGAGGTGGTCGTGGGCGTGGTGCACCTCGTGTATCACCGAGCCGCTCGCCATGAAGAGCATCCCCTTGGCCATGGCGTGGTTGAACAGGTGGAACATGGCTCCCCCGAAGACCAGGGTCGCCGCGTCGGTCTTGCCGTTGTTGTAGAACCAGAGCGCGACCCCGAGTCCTGTGAATATGTATGCCAGCTGGCTCATTGTAGAGTAGGCCAGCACCTTCTTGATGTCGTTCTGCACGAACGCTATGGAGGCTGCCATGAACGCCGTTATCCCACCGATGTAGGCGACAATCAGGCCTAGCTCGCTGAGCCCTTCCACCCCGTGGGCGCCCACATCGACGAACGGTACCATGCGCGCGACCAGGTACAGGCCGGCGTTGACCATCGTCGCTGCGTGTATCAGGGCCGAGACGGGGGTCGGGCCCTCCATTGCGTCTGGCAGCCAGACGTGAAGCGGGAACTGCGCCGACTTGCCCACCGCCCCTATGAAGAGCATCAGGAGGGCCCAGAACAGCTTGTCGGAGTCGACAGTCCCGTTGAGGGAGGGGTCCTCGAATATCACCGAGAACTCGAGCGACCCGTAGATGTCGTAGAGGATCAGGAGTCCCACCATCAGGAAGACGTCGCCCACGCGAGTGGTCAGGAAGGCCTTCTTGGCTGCGTACGCAGCGCTCTCCTTCCAGAAGTAGAAGCCTATGAGGAGGTAGGAGCAGAGGCCCATAACCTCCCAGAATATGAAGAGCCACAGGAAGTTGTCAGCGAGGACCATGCCGAACATCCCCATGGCGAAGAGGACGAACTCGGCGTAGAAGCGGTGGTTCCTGTCTTCGTTTATCGGGTCCGTGTTCATGTATCCCATGCTGAACCAGCAGATCAGGAAGCACAGGAAGGTGGCGACGAACAGCAGCATCAGGGTGATCGAGTCCACCCAGACCCCAACTCCGATCACCCTGCCCGAGCTCATCGAGTAGTCCGAGAGCAGGACGTCGAAGGATATCCAGTCCCCCCATGAGGCTGCGACGTTCCCCGCGGGTTCCTTGGTGATGTCCCTCGCTCCCCTGAGGTAGTCAACGAGCACCCAGAGCGACGTGGTTAGCGAGACCAGGAGCGCCGAGAGGCCGATCACCCCTCCCTCCTTTAGGTTCTGCTTCCAGGTGCTGTTGCCGTTGTAGAGCTGGCCTGAGACGAGTATGATCGGGAATGCGACGAAGGGTGCGAGGACTATCAGGAACGCCGCGTCGACGGACTGGACGCCCGCTATGGCCAGTATGGGCACCACCAGGAGTGCGGGGATGAGAGGTGCGAGGAGCCTGTACTCGTTTCCTGTCGCTCCCATTCGATCACCTAGTTCTTGAGCTCCCTCGCGGCGTCCAGGGAGATCGTGCCCTGCGTGCTGTACAGGGACAGGAGGATGGCCAGTCCTATGGCTACCTCGGCGGCGGCAATGGCTATGGCTATGGCCGTGAAGACCCATCCGTTGACGTCTCCGTAGTGGGAGGCCGCTGCGACGAAGTTCAGGTTCGCGGCGTTGAGCATCAGCTCTATGCACATCAGGACTACGATGGCGTTCTTGTGGTAGAAGGTGCCTAGGAGGCCCACACCGAACAGTATGACTCCGAGCGCTGCTATCCAGCTGGGGTCGATCATTCCTCGGCCCCCATGTCCCAGAGCAGGTTGATCAGGCGCTCGTCCCTGACGAGGTACGATGCTCCGATCATGGCCATCGCGAGTAGCGTCCCGAGGATTATCGTGGCCATCGTCCAGTCGTTGAATATCGAGTCTGCGAACTGAAGGGTCGTTGGTGGCGAGGGTGCTGCCTCGGTGTCCCACATGGAGTGCTCCATGACCCCCCGGAGGAGTGATAGTATGAGCGCGACGACTCCTACGCCCGAGACCGCCGACAGGGCGTTCAGCGTCGGGAGCGATTCCACGTCCTGTATCCTGCGGCGGGTCAGCATGACGCCGAACTGGACGACTAGCATCACCGAACCGAGGTATACCAGTATCTGGATGGCCGAGAGCATCTCCGCGCTCGCCATCAGGAACGCGGCCGCGACGGCGAAGAATGTGAACATAAGCCAGAGCAGGGAGTGGGCGACCCTGGCTGAGAATACGCATCCCAGTGCGCCGATTACCGCGGCTCCGGATACGATGACGAATATGACTGTCTCGAAGTCAATGGCCATGATCAGGACCCCGCCTTGGCCGCCTTCCTTTCCCGCTTCTGCTTCTCCTTCTCGGCCCGCTTGGCCAGCTCCATGTCGACCCTCTCCTTGTGGACCGACGGGAGGACCCTGGTCCTGTCTGCGTCCATCCAGAGCTCCTCTCTTGAGAAGCCGGACATGCCGTCGTACTCGTTGGTCATGAAGAAGGACTCGAACGGGCAGGCCTCCATGCAGAGGCCGCAGAACATGCACCTGCCGAGGTCTATCCTCCCGGACACTATGTCCTCCTCCGCTGGCTTGATGGTTGATAGGTCGACGTCCTGCTGGCCCGATCCGTCCATCCAGTTGACCGTTGCGATGTCCCCCGTTATGTCGATGACCTCGGCGAAGTCGTACTGCTGGGGTGCCGAACTGTGGTCAATCGCCAGGTCGTGCCCCTCCTCTATCTCGTGGAATTCCTCCTTGGGCCTGGCAGCGTAACCGCCGATCTCGACCTCGCTACCGTACCCGTGCCACTCGTCGCCCTCCTCGGCGGTGTCCAGGACGTTGACCCTGACCTCCGAGGTCATGTGGAGGCAGTCGTTAGGGCAGGCCCGGACGCACTGCTTGCATGCGGTGCATGTCTCCCAGATGACCCCTATCCTCCCGTTGTAGTTGCCGGGGACGAAAAGCCACGGCTCCAGGTCGTCGAGCCTCTCGTAGGGGTACATCACGGTCACCGGCCTCTCCACGAAGGGCATCAGCTGGCTCGTCTCCCTGTCGGCGGAGAAGCTCTGCCCCGAGCTGGGGTGGGACTCCCCCACCCTGTTCGCCGTCTCGGGGTCCATCATGTCGGCGGACTGGGCGTGATAGCCGCTCTTCAGGAACTTCAGCTTGCCGAGGAATGGGACTGTCCTGAGGGCGGTCTTGAGCGTTATCCACATCGGCCTGGCGATGAGGTTGCGGAAGCTCGGGGTGCCGTGTGGGTGGTAGCTCATGACCCCACCTCGGTTTCTGATGATGAAGAGGTGGCTGCCTTCACGGCGGTGTAGGACGTGTACTTCCTCTGCAGGTCCTCCAGCGAGGTCTGCGGGTGCCTGCCCGGGTAGGCCTTCGTGGTCGCGTATGTGCTGTACGGCCTGGTCATGCTCTCGAGGGCCTCCTGGTCCTCGTCAGCGACCAGGATCACCAGCCCGACGATCCCCGAGAGTACCATCACCACGGGAGCCGCTATCCCCCAGCTTCCGTCCCAGACCCAGACCCTGAGGAACATCGCTATCGCGAGGTTGACTATGGAGAGTGGTAGCAGCCACTGCCACCCGAACTCCAGGATCTGGTCGGTCCTCACCCTGTGGAGCGACGCCCTGATCCATACGAACACCGCGAAGAGTAGCCAGGCCTTGATCAGGACCCAGGCTATCCCCGGGATCAGCGAGAAGAGGAGTTCGAGCCCGCCGCCGGCGATCGGGATGGACTCCAATGTCCCCTGGAAGGGAGCCTCCCAGCCCCCCAGGAAGAACAGTGCGAAGAGCAGGCACGCTGCGTAGCAGCGCTGGTACTCTGCTGCGAACATGAGTCCCCAGCGCATCCCGCCGTACTCCGTCCACCAACCCTCTACGAGCTCGGCCTCGGCCTCGGGCATGTCGAAGGGTATCCTCTCTACCTCTGCGATCATCGTGATCAGGAATAGGGCCGCGCCGAGAGGGAGCATGAACAGGTTCCAGACGTTGGATTCCTGCGCCTGGAAGTCAACTATCTCGATGACGTTGAACGTGCCGCTGATGACGCAGACGCCGAGTACCGTGATGAGCAGGGGTATCTCGTAGGCCGTGAGCTGGGCCGCTGACCTCATACCCCCGATGAGTGTGTACTTGTTGTTCGACGCCCAGCCTGCGAAGAAGACCCCTAGTGGGGCTACCCCGAAGATGGCCATCATGAAGATGACTGAGAGCTCGGGGCTGGAGATGTAGAAGTGCGGTCCGAAGGGGACGAATGCGAACACCAGGACCGTGGTGGAGATTATGATGACCGGTGCGACCTCGTAGACCGTCCTGTCTGCCTCCTTGGGGACTATGTGCTCCTTGCCCGCGAACTTGGTGAAGTCGGCGAAGGCCTGGAAGAATCCCGGGAGCAGGAACCAGTATCCGTGGTATCCCCTGTTGTTCACCCTGGAGACGGCTTCGATGTGGTGGTCGTTACCCCAGATCGAGTTCAGGGTCTTGTTGAGCCACCCTATGGGTGCCCCCATCCCGAAGGGCAGCTGGTCCCACCACTTGCCTGCTGTGACCCCGCTCTCCCCTATCCATAGGCTCCTGAGGGTGGTGGTGGCTCCCAGCCTGTCCATGAGCCTCCCGATGAACTTCCTCTCGATGTAGGGGATGGGGAGCATTGTGAGCATCATCGTCGTGAATACCACGGTGCAGATCATCGTGGCGCTGAAGAGCCCCTCCAGCGCGGGCTGGATCTGCCCGAAGCCGTCCTGCAGATTGAACACCCTCCCGAGGACGATGTCCTCGGGCCAGATTCCGGTCGGCAGGGAAATGGTGACCGTGGCGTCGATGTCCCCCGAGGGCAGGGCGTCGTGGAAGTTGTCCATCGACCAGCCCACCAGGCCCTCGATCCAGCCCCTCAGGTTCAGCCAGTCGCTAGTCGCCATATTCTCACCTGTCCGTCTCCCCGATGCAGGGGTCGAAGGACCCCATTATCGCAGGGATGTCAGCCACCTTGTAGCCCACCATGCACTTCGAGGCGTAAGGTATCGTGAGGAACATCGGAGAGCGGATCGACACCCTGTAGGGGTTCTTCCCCCTGGCGTCTCCGCCCCCGGCTATGTAGAACAACGACTCCCCGCGGCTGTCCTCGAAGTGGTGTGATCCGGAAGTGCCCTCCTTGGCCCTGCTCGGTGCCTTGGCCAGGATCGCAGGGTCCCCCGGCTCGTGGTAAGTGTCTGCCCCGCGGGGTATCTTGTCGAGAGCCTCCAGGACCATCATGGCGCTGATCCTCATCTCCTCGACTCGGATCCTGTACCTGTCATAGCAGTCTGCGCCCTTCACCGAGGGCCTCTCGACCGGGACCTCCCAGTCGAGCTCGCTGTAGACCGAGTAGGGGTGGGAGGTCCTGACGTCGTAGTTCACGCCTCCTGCTCTCAGGTTGGGCCCCGTGACCCCGTGGTTGACCATGTCCTCGGCCTTTGAGTAACCAACCCCCTGGGTCCTGATCAGGAAGATGGTGCTCTCGTCGAATAGTGCCTCGTACTCCTGTATCCTGTTGAGGAACAGGCTCACCTTCGCTCTGGCCCTCTGTGCGAAGCCATGAGGCAGGTCGCGCTTCACCCCGCCTATTCTGGGGAAGTTGTAGTGCATCCTGGAGCCGCCCAATTCCTGCAGGAGGTCCATCATCAACTCTCGCTCCCTCAGGCACCAGACCAGTACCGACAGGTTCCCGATGTCGGGCCCGTAAGCCCCTAGCCACATCAGGTGGGACGCTATCCTCTGCAGCTCCACGGCTATCAGTCGGATGTATTCGGCCCTCTCGGGTACCTCTACCTCTAGGAGGTCCTCGACTGCGTAGATGTATGAGTGCGACCACGTGTTCGCGCTTGCGTAGCAGAGTCGGTCGCAGTAGGTGGTGATCTGGGTGAAGTCCCTGGCCTCGCAGATCTTCTCGACCCCCCTGTGGATGTATCCCAGGTCGGGCTCCGTGTCGATGACTGTCTCGCCGTCCACCTTGATCTTCAGGGTCCATAGCCCATGGGTCATCGGGTGCTGCGGGCCCATAGATATCCACATCTCTGCCATTTTCTCACCTCACTTGATCTTCCCAGCGTCCGAGGGCTTCCTGAGGAAGCCTTGGGCGTCGTCGTACATCTCCTCGAAGTCGTGGTAGCGGAGCTTGTGCTGCTTCTGCAGTGGGTGGAAGCCCACGGGTGTCTCGTGTGGCTGGAGGACCCTTCGCATCCCCACGTGCCCCTCGAAGTCTATCCCGACTAGGTCCCATGTCTCCTTCTCGTTCCAGTCCGCACCGGCCCAGATGTCCTGCACGGAGGCGACCTTCGGTTCTCTGGTCTCCGGGAGCGCGACCCTTACCTCGATCTCGAGGGGGACCTCCTTGCCCCTGAGGCTGGATGGGTCCGTCATGATCGGTTGCACCATCCCGTCGATTACGGGTGGTTCTGATATCCCCATTCGCATGAAGTGGTAGACGACCTCCCAGTTCTTGTCCGGCCCTCCCTCTGGCCAGTGTATCCCGGTGACCATGGAGCAGTGGTCCACACCGTGCTTGACCCTGAGGCACTCGGCGAGGTGCCGCCAGCTGTCACTGGAGCAGTCCACGGAGACTGTGTTCCTGGGATTGGTCCCGCTTGTCCTCTCGGAGACCTCGGCTTGGACCCCGTCCATTGTGGAGAGGTCGTGCACCATGTCCTCTGCGGCGGCCTTCTGAGCGGATTGTGAAACTGTCCTAGCCATTGGTGTTCCTCCTAGTCGTCCCCTACGATGATTGGGTTCTTCGACTCGGGGGCCCCGTCGTCCGGAGCCGCGCCGATTCTGATTATCTTCTGCCTGAGCTTGTCGAAGCCGTCTATCAGGGCCTCTGGCCTCGGAGGGCAGCCGGGGATGTAGACATCGACGGGGATGACGGTATCGACTCCCTCCAGGATGTTGTATGACTGGAAGTAGGGGCCTCCCGAGATCGCGCACTCCCCCATGGCTATGCACCACTTCGGCTCTGGCATCTGCTCCCAGAGTCTGACTATCGGGTCTGCGAACTTCTTGCTGATTGGCCCGTTGACCAGCAGCACGTCGCACTGCCTGGGGCTGGATCGGAAGAACACCCCGAAGCGCTCCGCATCGAACCGGCTGGCTCCTGCGGCTGCCATCTCCAGGGCGCAGCACTTGATTCCCAGATGCAGCGGGAAGAGGGACTTCCTCTGGCTCCAGTTGAACACCCGACCGACCAGGACTCCGATCACGTCCTTGATGCGGCTCGCCTTGAGGGCGTCATCCGTGATGTCCCCCACGGTGTCGACCAGCATCCTGCTGTTGAAGACCGAGTAGTTCTGACCGTCGCCGTCCATTCCGCTCCCTCAGATGTATATCCTTCCTCTCTTCCTGAACACGTGCCAGACCCCCAGCCCCATCAGGATGATGAAGATGGACATCGTAACCAGAGCGCTCACGATCGCCCCGTCGTCGGGAAGCGTGCCGCTTCCCTTCTGGATCGCCATTACCCCGCCGAAGGCGAGGAACATGAACGCGATGTCGAAGACGAGGAAGACTATGGCGTACCAGTAGTACTGGAAGTGGAAGTTGATGTCAGCATCGCCGATCGGGTCCGAGCCGCACTCGTAGGTCGAGTCCCTCCTGATGTAGAGGCTGTGGTCCGTCTCGTATCCTGGGAGCAGTAGCGACCTGGTCATCCTCGAATCGGACCCCTTGGCCGTTGGCCTCAGGAAGCGAGTCGCGATGAAGCTGACCACCGGGAATCCGATTCCGACGAGGGTCATCACGGCCACTGGCAGGTACATCTCCGCTACGGTACTCATGGTTTCACCCCCGGTCCCGTAGGGACCGTTATGCTTCGCGACAAAATTTCCTGACATAAGCGTATCCGAGCGCGGGCCTTGGAACTCTCAGTCGTCTTGGTGCAGGAACATGGCGTCCTCGATCATCCGGTTCTCGGCTCTGGTCCTCATGAAGAGGAAGGCCACCCCGAGGGTTCCCACAACGATGATTGCGATTGCCACGGCCCTCTGGGTGTCGCCTGAGAGGATCCCCGTCCCGACCTTTGACTCGACGGAGAGGTCCAGGGGCTCCCCCGCTACTGGCATGTCCTTGGGCTGCACTACTACTGTGAACGTGTACTCGTCGTCTGCGATCAGCTGGCTCGGGGGAGTCACCCGTACTGTGACCTCTCTGGTCTTGCCCGGTTGCAGTTTGAACTCGTCGCCGATTACGTCCACCGTCCACCCCCTAAGGGAGTCGCTGGTCAGGACCTCGACCTCCTCCTCGACGTTGCCTTGGTTCGTGACGAATATCGTGAACTCCGCGTTGTCCGGCCACGAGGATTCCAGGGTGGTGCTGCTCTCGATGTCGACCTGAAGGTCGTGTATCGACCTGATGTCCATAACGAGTTCGACGTACGAGGGGGTCTGGCCGGTGTTCTTCTTTGAGGAGACGGAGACCCGGATGACCCCTGAGGTGCCGCTCTCCACCTCTAGCACGTCGAAGTCGATTGTGACTAGGACCTGCCCGTCCGCGGGGACAGGGACCTGGTCGCCTTCGAGTACCTGCCCGTCGACGCTGAGCGTCCTGAGGACTGAGGAGTCCATTCCCGAGATGGTGAACACCGCGTCGTCAGCGCCCCCGTCTCCGGTGTTTGCCACTACGAAGGACAGGGATGAGGACCCCCCGGGAGGTAGCGCGTATCGCATCAGGGTGGGGTCTTCCCCTGGTTCCTGGAAGGCCACTGACATGCTGTAGTTGAAGTTGGATACGGTCACCGTCAGAGTCTCCTCCATCAGTATGTTTGTCCCTATTATCCCTATCCTAGCATCGAACGACTCCGAGTTGTTGTTGATGTTGTCTGAGACCAGGACCTCGAGGAAGACCTGGACGGTCTCCTCCGACTGGATCGTCACCTGGGAGATGTCGTTGCCAAGCCCGTCCTTGTATCTGGAGTCCCACTTCGTGTCCTCGCAGGTATCGGGGATGTTGGGGTCGCAGGAGGACAGGGCGAAGTTGTCCTGCGTGTTTCCTGTGTTGGTGAGGCCTATGGGGAACGAGACCCATTGCCCGAACCGCCCCGTCTGGGAGTCGGAGGGCAGGTCCAGGGATCCCCCGTGGACCGCTGCGACCGTAACGGTCGCCGTCACCTCGTCCAAGGTCACCCCCTGGGAATTGATGTACATGGTGATCTCGAAGTCTATGCCAGACTTCGCATTGGCTGGAACGGTTATCTGCACCTGGACGCTCTTCCTGTCGCAGTTGGTCGAGGAGCTGCAGTGCCTCCCGTCTACCGTGACGTAGGTCTCGGAGAGTTCGACCTGCCAGCCCGGGGTGAGGTCCTTGACCCCCAATGCGAAGTTGTCCTGTCCGTTCCCTGTGTTGGTGACCATCATCGAGGTGGAGGCGGTCGCTCCCGGGTCCACGTTGTTCAGAGTGGGGTTGGAGAGGGATAGGGACGCGTCATGCACCTGGCCCAGGTTCACCCTGAGCAGGGACTCGCAGCCGATGCTGCTTCCCGCCCTGCCTTGGATGTAGACGTCGACCGTCCCGGGCTCCACTGAGTCATCGGGGGTGATCTCGAAATCGAATGATGTGGTGTCCTGGGAGCCGCCTGGCTCGGAGAGCAGCCTGCTCGTGGGAGTCTCGAAGTCCACCCAGTCGCTGACGTCGGTCCCCTCGGAGGTGGCGAATGCGCTGACCGTCCAAGCCGTGTTGCCCGTGTTGGTCAGAGTGAGCGAGTTGGTGGCCGACTCTCCCGGGTCGAGGTTGTGGGATGTGCTCTGCAGCGAGGAGTCGCACGTCTTCACCTCGGGGATCTTCAGGTTCAGGTTGATGCTGTCGTTGGCCTGGTCCGCTGGGTTCGGGTCGTTGGAGACTGTGGCGTCGAGAACGAAGCAGTGGTCCCCGGATTCGGTGGAGCTCCCATCTGGTAGGGTGACCGTCACCGTCGCCGTTTCCTTGTCTCCCGAGCTCAGCGACATCTGCTGGGGGTCGACGGTGGCGTCGAGGCCGTCGGAGTCGCAGTCCGATTTCGAGGACATGGCCAGTTGGACAGTAGCATCGTTCTCCCCGGTGTTCTCTACGTCTACCGTCCACTCGACCTCGTCATCCTCGCCGTCGTAGTTTATCGCACCGTTGTTCGGATTGATGTAGTCCAGCTTAACCGAGTACTGTCCCCCGCCCTCGGCGGTCGTCGTCACCTCGACGTCCGCCTGTGCGTTCTCGGTCGGGTTGGATGCGACACCGTTGGCGTTTACCGTCGTCACGCAGTCCCCCGAGGCCTGGTCACTCACGCTGACCGTCAGGGTGGTGGTCTCGGACTCTCCCTGGCCAACCGCGAACACGGTCTGCTCGAGGTTGGAGGTGAACCCGTTGCAATCGGAGTCCTGCGACGCGCTGAGTGTTACGGTGAGGTCCTCGTCACCGGTGTTGATTATCGTGATGTCGTACTCTGCGGCATCGTCAGTGGTGGCAGCCGAGTTCTGCGGGCTGGCGTTGAGGGCTATGTCGGCTGCTGCGTGAGCGGGCACCGATACGAATGATCCGAGTATCAGGGCCGCCATAATCACGGCATAATCCGACCTTCTCATCGATTGACCGACGCATCCGCCCCTCTAAGGGCTTCGGGCTCGAAGTTCGCTGATGATCGCGGTTTTTCGGGTTGGGCGCTCTCCCGGCTATTGCTCTGGGTTCTCGTAATCGGGGTCTTCGACCCACTCCTCCGTGCTGGGGTTCCAGAGCCAGCCGGGGTAGTCTGGGTACCTCTGCAGTTCCGGGGTCTCCTGGGTAGTGACCTCCTCCTCGTCGGCCCGAGGGATCGTGGGTTCCTGCGAAACGGTCTCCTCTTCCCTGGGGAACCCCTGTGATCCCGATCGTGATGGGATGACCGATGAGAGCTCCCGACCGCCTCTCGTGAATGCGATGGCGCCCGCGATCGCTGCGACTGCCAGTAGGAGGGCGGCTCCACCGACCAGGAGCAGGGTGTTGGATCCACCCGACGAGGTCGAAGTCACCTGTATGTCCAGGGTCTTCTGGGAGATTGGATCCTCCTCGGTCCCCAGCCTCAGGGTGATGGACCCGTCGGACCCCGAGTCGGGGGTGAACTGGATGACAACGGACTTGGCCTCCCCTGGCTGCAGGGTCAGGAGCTGCCCGTCGAGCCACAGGTTCCAACCGTCTGGGGCGTCAGTGACTATCCTCTCCGACAGCGCCACGTTGCCGGTGTTTAGGGCGTCGAGTTGTATGGTGGTGAGGAAGTCCTCCCTCGCCTCGTTGTAGTTCACGAGGGTCCACTCCACTTCCTTGACGGTGTCGACCAGTAGCGTGACCTCGCCCCTGGACTCGATGCCGTCCCCCGACAGTACCAGGGCGATCCCCGGCTCTGACCCCGCCTCCTGGCTCAGGGGGATGGTGATGGAGCACCAGACCATGGATGACTCGCCCGGTCCGATCCTCGCGGGGCTGGCCGCGCAGCTCGACTGCCAGTCCTCATTGGGGAGTTCCAGGGAGACTTCTGGCTCCCATATCGATGTCCCCATGTTCTCCACCTTCCAGCCCATGTCGAACGGGCTCCCTACTGGGTGCGCACCGAGGCCGAGCGGGGTCATCGAGGATTCTATGGTCGTCCCCTCAACGAAAACCACCTCGTGGAACGAGAGCACGGGGATGGCCCCGGATATCGAGTCGACCGTGGTGTTCCAGTCGAAGAAGTCCCCCTCCTCCACGAGGAACCGTACCTCCACGAGGCCGCTGGCAGCCAGGCCGTTGCCCTGTATCGAGAAGGACCACTGCACGTTGGACCCCATCGGGATTGTGATCTGGCTCAGCCCTCCCTGGATCGTCCAACCCCCTGGCAGGGACCTCTCAATGGGTGTGAGCGTCACCTCCCTGTTACCCTGGTTAGAGATCTGCACGGATATCTCGTGAAGCGAGTCGGCAGGGACCCCCCCTTGCGTTCCCCCGGACTCGGGAGTCAGTCCCAGGGAGTCACTGGGTTGGATGACCATCGGCATCTGGAAGGTCCATACCTCCGAGCTGACCCTCGACTTCACCTTGATTTCTGCGAAGAAGGTAGATCCTGCCGTCAGTAGGACCCCCGGGGGCGAGATCATGATGCCAGCAGATATCGAGCCTCCCTTGGACAGCGTGCCGGTCGAACCCTGCTTGGATCCTTGGAACGGCCCGAGTTCCAGAAGGCCGACGTCCCATCCTGCGGGAGAGTAGAGTTCGATGTCGTAGGTCTGGGCCCCGTTGCCCAGGTTGTGTATCAGCACGGAGGTGTTGGTGATATCGTGGGAGTCGACTTGTATCTCCGCCGAGGGGAGGGTGACCTCAGGCTGTGCCAGTACCGGGACGTCGAAGTATATCTGCAGCTGGGACTCCACGTCGAAGTCCTCGTCAGTGGCGGTGATGGTCATCGAGTAGGTGCCGGGATCGGGAGGTGCCGGGTGGACGAGGGTCAGGTTGACCGTGGTCGATTCGGACGGACCCAGCTCCACGTATATCTGGTCGAAGCTCTTGAACCAGTCGAACTCTACCCCGTCTATCATCCTGACAGGCTTGGTGACCTCGATGCTGGCGTTGGTTTCGAACAGGGCTAGATTGGTCATCTCGACCTCCCACCTGGTAGTGGTGTCTGATGGGTCTTGGAGGGTCTTCCAGGCAGTGTCAGTTGAGGCTTGGATTCCAGGAGCGCTGACCCCTATGGTGACCACCAGGAGGTTGTTGTCCTCGTACAGCTCCTCGAGCTGGTCGCTCGGGTCGATCTCAATTCTGATCTGTGTCTCTCCCTTGTCCGATGACTGTGGAGTCCAGTCCCACTCCAGCCTGACCTCCTCGCCCGGTGACATTCCCAAAGACTTAGTCTCCAGCGGGTCCCCGTTGACGTGGGCGGAGACGAATGCCTCTGCGAAGGACCCCGACCCCTGGTTGACCACCGAGACCGAGAAGCTGGTGGGCTCCCCCACCTGGGGAATAGGAGTAGAAATCTCGAATGACCCCGGGGCTATGGAAGGGTCGGGCGTCAGGTCGTTCACATTCACGCCCCTGACCGCTATCGCGAATGGCTGGTAGGTCCTGCTGCCACCGTGGGAGAAGTCCTTCACCTTCACGTTCCAGATCCCTGTTGTGGCCGAGTCGATGAGGATGACCTCGACGTTGTTCTTAGTGTCCTTGGCCCCTCCGGTGGTCGACATTCCGTTCGCGAAGTCGTTACCGATGTAGGTCACCGATCCGTCTGGGGAGGTCACCTCCAGGTTGAGGTTGTTCCTGAGCTGCGTGCTGGAGAATGTCGAGCCCGGGTAGTCCGACCATGCCAGGACCACCTTGAGCGGTTCCCCCGACCTGGTGACGTCGAAGTTGTATGATGCCTCCTGCCCGCTGGACAGCCTGGACCTGTCGTCCACGAATATCCCCACGTCGCTGTCTGGGAGGAGCGTGTTGACCAGGTTGACCCTGCCCCACCCCTCGTCGTTGTTCGGGATGTCCCTAGTGCCCATGTCCTCGGCGCCTAGGATCAGCATCGCCTTCACGAGAGCTCCTTGGGGCTCGGGCCTCTCTGCCACCTCCATCAGGTACTCCCTGACGAGGGCGGAGGCACCTGCGGCTGCGGGCGTCGCCATAGAGGTCCCGCTGTATTCCACGTACCAGTCGTCGTTGATGTTGTCCGGGGCTTCGGAGGCCTCCTGGGCCTTGCATGACCTGACGTAGTCTCCGGCGGCCACGATGTCGGGCTTGATCCTGCCGTCGTCGGTGGGCCCCCTGCTGCTGTAGTAGTACATCTCGTCGTCCGCGTTGTTGCTGTATCTGTTGACGTGGGCGCCCACAGTGATCACGTTCTTCGCCGTTCCGGGAGGGGATACCCCGTCATCCCTCTCGTTTCCGGCTGCGAAAAGGACCGTCATCCCGTCGTAGGTCCAGTACTGGTCCCATGTCGAGGTTCTGTCGTCCGCGTCCTCGGACTGCGTCGAGTAGTCTCCCCCTGAGTTCCAGCTCCCCCAGCTGTTGGTGTGGATCCTGGCACCCCCTGAGCTGTAGGCGGAGTTCAGCAGAGAGTAGACTCCGGGCCCCGAGAGGGCTCCCGAGTCGTCGTCCTCCATCGCCTGCATGTACAGCTCGGCCTGTGGTGCGATGCCCTCGTAGGCGCTGGTCCTGCTTCCCGAACCCAGGACGGTGCATGCGACGTGCGTCCCGTGTCCGTCGTTGGTGTCTGCGGTCGACCCGTCGTTCGCGACGTCTATCCTCTGGACTATCCGATTTCCGAAGTCACCGTGATCGTGGTCTATCCCAGTGTCGGCCACTGCGACCCTCTGCCCGCTCCCGTTCAGTCCTGTGAAGAAGTACGACTCGACCGAGTTGGCTTCCATGTGGGTCCTGGCGAGGTTGTTCCAGGTTGTGAGGTGCGGTGTCGTTGAGATGTACGCCACTTCCGGGTTCGTTGCCAACTCCGGTATGTATGATGGCTCTACCTCGCCGAAGTGTATCCCGGTTGTCGGGGACCAAGCCCCATGGAGGTTGAGCTGGGCAAGGGAGGCCACCGATCCCGCCAGGCCTACACCGGGCGAGTCGAGCCTGTTCAGCTCTGGATCCTTCCATCCGGTCATCTCGACCTCCGTCATCGATTCGCTGTCCCAGAGCCTCTCCTCGACTATCAGCGCTAGTGGGACGGAGTGGCTTGCTTCTATGAAGGGGAGTCTGGAGACGGATTGCAGGGCCTCCTTATCTCCTTGGATCAGGAACCCAGAGGGGGGGATTGTGGTCCTCACGGCCACGTGGGCCGATTCTAGTATGGAGGTCCTGGCATCCCAGAGGCCAGTGTCAGGGGAGATGAGGACGATCATCAGGTCTGGCCTCGATTCCATCAGGGTGTTCGGGACGTCCATGTGCGGAAGCAGCCCGGAGACGGTGTAGATCCCTATGGACGAGTCCGCCCACAGCCCCCTTTGTCCCTCTGTGCCCTCGGATATCACAGGTGAGCCGAGGTCCCTGACGCTGTTCGGGTCCGGAGAGATCTCTATTCTCGTAACCTCCGGGTAGAGTTCCCCGCCCGTCTCTTCGCCCGATTGGGAGCGGTTCTCCGGGGTGCTAAGTGTAGAGGATATCAGCACTATGAGGATGAGCGCCGAGACCCGTTTCTCCATTGTGTAACCCCCCTTTTTCTCCTGCTTTCATACTATGGGTCAATCGTCAGTTTGGAATCATGTTGGGTCAGAATAGTTCGAATGGGGTCTGGTCCACGAAAGACTCCCTGGTCCAGTCACCGACCTCATGGGTCCATGTGTACAGGTCTCTCTGTCCGCCGTTGTCCACGTACTCGAGGGTGATCTCGATCAGGTAGTTGTCCCATACGGACTGCCCCAGCACCACTAGCTCGAGGTCGTCAGAGGGGGTGTTGGAAATCGAGCTGTGGGCTGGTAGTTTGGCCATGTAGAAGTCGTGCCTGTCTATCTCCAATCCCTCCGTGTCGAGGAACCTGATGGTCAGGCTTACATCCTCGATGGCACGGCTTCCCTTGTTGTCTAGCTCGGCGAGGACCACGTGCCCTCCTCCTGCTTGCATGTAGACGACCTCAACGTCCACGTTCTCGTATGGGATGATCCACACTACGGCCAGTAACGAGGCCATGCCGATTAGGAGAGCCATGATTGAGGCCAAGACCACCCTCTTGGGGGTTACCCTCTCCGCGACGTCCTCGATCTTGTCCAGTATCTCATGGGCTATTTCGGAGTCGGCTTCCGATGCCTGTCCGATTATCCCTCTGGGCGAACGCACTACGCCATCCCCCCCAAGGTTGCTACAACGGTCAGGATTCCCGAGGACATTGGCTCGGGCGCCATCCAGTGGCTGGTTGATCCTGAGAATCCGGGGATCTTGTTCAGAAGCGATAGGTCTGAGGCAAAGCCGTTCACGCCCAGGGAGGTCCCCGAGGGGACTCCTCCGGTAATCTGTGCGTCGAGGACCACGCCTCGGAGGTCGACTTCGATTCCATTTATTTCAGCTGTCGCTCTAGCCGATATGATGATCCTGCCCCCCTGGACGTCGGATATCTCGATCAGCTGGTATCCCGGTATCATCACAGTGACTCTCCCGAATTCGTGAATCTGGATGTTTGCGCTCTTGAGGTTCTCTCCCATTGCCTCCATTTGGTCCAGTACCACTGGAGGGAGTGTGGGCATGTCATTGGCCCTGAAGTACAGCCTGTCAACTCCATCGCCGCTGGATCTTATGTTCAATCCATAGGATTCTGTTGGCTTGATGGAGAGCCTGTCCGCGAGTCCCTCTGCCATGAGCACGAGGTCTCCCCTGCTGTTTATGGCCCTCCCTTGTGCCTCGATATACAGAGACATGCCCTCGCTGGACGCGGAGAAGTCCAGTACGGGCATACCCTGGAACGCCAGGTTCCTCGTTATGTCGAAGTTCAGGTCGGCCTCGGTTGTCAGGTTCATCGAGCCGGGGACTTGTGTTAGGAACAGGGTTGCCGGCCACCAAGATCCCTCGAGCCACTGCATCTGCTGAATCATTATCGATCCGACCCCCAGGTCCCCCTTACGGAACTCCTCCGGGACGGTTACATCCATCGAAACGGCGTTTCCTAGGCTGGCCTGGATCTCCACTGACTCGGGGATGTCTTGCACCATCATCTCCGTCCTGCTGCCTGACTGCCTGTTCAGGACGAGTGCGTGGAACCAGTCCAACCTGTTCGACATCCTGTAAAGTGTTGATGTGGTGGTCTCCGTGATTCCCCCCACTGTCTCGGTTCGGAAGACGGATTCGACGAGCAGAGAGGTTGGCGTTCCTACCTCGAGCCCCTCTATCGTGAGGAAGACGTCCTGACCGTTGACTCCCCGGGAGGAAATGACGAACTCGGAGTTGAATGGCTCCCAGCCTTCCAATCCTATGGTCACTGACCATACCTCCCCGCTGGTTACCATCTCCCTGGATACCGAGATATCTGCCGAGGGGGGGAGGTTGGGGACCCAGGTCTTCAGGTGAAATCCATCTGTGATGCCGGTGGTTGCCGAGTTGAGGACTATCCCATGAACCCACTCAGGTTCGTCGATGGAGTCTGCACCCATCTTGGACTCTACTACCAGGTCGAAGTTGGAGTCCGTCTCCAGGCCGAGGGAGAATGAGAAGTTCCCGTCCCCCGAGCTCGAGCCTGTGGAGATGTCTGTGGTGATTCCAGAGAGGACACCGTTAACCGATCTGCCGAGGTCTGACAGCCCACCTATGAAGAAGGCGAAACCGGTCAACCCTTGCGAAGAGTTGAATTCGGGTACTTCCAATGAGGGCCCTGAATCCGATCCGCTTGGTATCTGTAGAGACAAGCTGGATGGCAGGGGGTCTATCTCTGCGAGGATGCTCAAGGGTAGTTTTTCGCTGGATGGGGCGTTGGCTACGTTGATCTTCATCGAGTTCCTGCCTTCTATTGTCGCGAATGCGGTACCTATACCATCTGGTCCCGGGGCCCCCTCCTCCACGGGCGGTATCCAACCCACCTCGCTTATGCCAGTCAAAGTGGCCGACAGCGAGGAGGTGTTGCTCTGGGGGTCGTGATGGAATAGGAAGTGGTCTCCAACCATGGATTGCGGTTCGAGGGAGTCGCTGATTTGCGCCTCGACCAGGTCTATGGTTGAGTTCGAGGACCAGGAGAGGACGCTCCCTGATGTCGTTGAGAAGGAGTCCGGGAACCCGGTTACTCTGATTGCCTGGCTGAGGGAGCCGTCGTAACCGGTATACTCTATCGATCCTATCTCAGACGAGGCGGAGTAATCGACCCCGCTCGAAGACGCTGTTATGGTGATGTCGTCAGGGACGTCGGACAGCAAGGCAGACTGGTATTCGGAGTCATCCAGTGAAGATGACTTGTGACTGACGTACGCCAATCTGAGGTTCTCGGATGATACTGTATTCAGAGTTAGTTCTTGGGAGTCCGTTGAGTTCAGGTCGACGAGGGAGAAGGCCTGTAGTCCTGAGAAATTTACACTAGCTGCTACGGGGACGAGCGGGTCTACTAGGCCCTCGTCGGTCTGCATCATCCCTAGGTCCCGATCTAGAGATAGAATCACGTGGTTACCGGTAGAGGTAACATGGTCGGAGGACCCGATCTGCATGGAGAAATCCCCCAGTGGGAATGGGTTTCGCGATGCCAGCCACGTGTCCGTCATCAGAAGGTGCATCTCCCTGCCCGAGATCCCTCCGGCATCCACGCTCCCTCCTATTAGCTCTACGACCGTGGATGGAACCTCGTTGAGGATGCCGCCCACGTCCAGGAATACGTCGACCAGATTCAGAATTACTGAGTCCACTATCTTGGAGATGAAGTCTAGGTTGTTTCCTGAGTCCAGGGTGTCGTTGGACTCGGCTGCTCCACCGATTCCGAATGATCCGTAGACTGCGATTGCGGATGGTATGGAGTCGGCGAAAATGTGGATTCTCCTGTGATCTTCGCTCTTCCCCCCCCTTGAGAACCAAGAGGTGTAGTCGATCTCCTGGAGTGGTTGTACGGACCTAACGACGATCAGGCTGTCCGGTGGGTCGGCTGGATTTATCGGAAGGGTTGGGTCGTCGACATTCTGACTGCTGTCCCTAGTGAAATTCTTGATTCCTATGAGGAGTCCAAGCTCGTTTGGGATGTCTCCCGGGAGTTCCGGTTGATCGGTCGAACCAAGCATCCGGAATGCTCGCTCGATTTCGTCCTGTTCTAGCGAGCCTGCTGGCATCCCCCTCAACCATCCCACAGAGTCGGTAGTGTTCCCGTAGGCCCCGTCTGATTCGGACTCTGGGAGATCGGACCTGTCTTCGTGGAAGTGGATGTGGAGATCGGATCTGCGGTCCGCCCAGTACTCCAGTGTTGTGAGGCTCTTCTCTCCCTGTAGCCCTCCTGAGACTGGCAGGACGCTATCCGTCCTCACTACCAGCTCGGCATCCCGTGGGAGGCGCTTGGACTCACCATGGGGGTGGAATCTGGCCTCGATGTACGCGAGCTCCCACATCCTCCTGTCTGAGTCGTCGTCAGGTGGGGAGAAGTGGATATACCCGAAGCCTGCTGACACTCCGCAGCTGATATCCAGGGAGCTCATGGTGTAGAGTTCGGATGTGTTGTAGCTCTGGGAGCATTCGTCCTGTCCCCCGTTGTCGAACTTCAAAGAGTAGGGCGAGGAGATCGAGGAGAAGCTTATACCGCTCTCGTCTGGGGGTGTTGGGTTGAAGGGATTTAGGAGGGTTTCGAACAAGGTGTCAAACAGGTCCTGGGCACCTCCCACCACGTCGAAATACAGCCTCTCGATTCCAACGGTGAATGTGAAGTCGGTAGGGGGGGTGGTGAATCTGGAGTCGATGACCCAGACGTAGCTCTCACCGCCACCCAGGTTCAGGAGGGAACCTGAATCTGAGTACGAGAACGCCTTGATCAGGGACACATGAAGAGACTTCATGTTCTCCCAGTCAGGGTCAGAGGCACTGCTACCGATCTCCTTCACGGTGAACTCGATTCCGGGCTCGATCCAGAGCTTGCCGCCCTCTATCCCGAATCCACCGAGGAAATCCAGGTTGATCTGCAAGCCGACCTGAACGTCGTCGTCACCATCACCGTCGACGTCCACTGCGTGGAGGAGAGCGTCTGTGTTGGTGTTTAGGAGGGAGAAGAGTGACGCGCTGAAGGAGACTATCTCGTACCCCTCGATTATCTGACCGTTAACATCGACGTATTGGGTCCAGATTACGTAGTCCGTGATGTTAAACAGGGTCTGCCAGATGTTGTCAACCATCCCCGGGTTGTTCCCCCCTGTCAGAAGCAGGTCGTACGGCTCCGGGTGTTGAGGAGACGGTGGGGATGAGGAGACCATGGAAAGCCCGTCGATGGACGGGCCCATATCTGAGACAGGGCTGGACGGGTCGGAGGATATTACCGAGTCTCGGACTGCGTCGATTCGGGAGTCGGCTATGGGTGAGACCGAGTTCGATCCGAGGAATGACTCCCTTTCCTCGAGCATGTCACTTAGCTCGTCTAGGATGTCGAAATCACTGGATTCGAATCGAGGTTCACCACTGGCGTAGGTGAAGGGTAGGAGCAGTGGGGAGGCGAAAATCAGCACCAGGATCAGGGTGAGCCTGGAAGAGTTACGATTTTCCTCCCTGGGGGTCCTTTCTCGGTCCATTCTAGGCCGCACCTCTTAGAGGTGCGCTATAGGGTGTTGCCCTGCTCGCGCTTCCGAATATCACAGTTTAGCAACGTTATGAGATGGTGACGGACTGTTCCGAGCCGCAGTGCGGGCAGTTGGTCAGGGCAGCGTCTATGCCCTCGGGGAGAGTGATCTGGAACTTCTTCGAGCAGTCGGTGCACTGCTTCCTGACGGTCCTATCATCTGGATCTCCCGGTGATTGCGGTTCTGGTGGCGACTCCAGGTCTCCGAGGAGTGAGTCCCCCAGGGTGTCCTGGGCGATAGGGGCTTCTGGAGGCTTACTAGCGCCGAGAATGTCGAGCATCTCATCATCCAGATTGGAGCCGGCTGTCGGCTCGGGTGGTTGGAAGGATTGGGGCTGCGCCCTCCCCCACATCTGGGCCTGCATCTGGGCAGAGGGGGGTGGTGCCGGGGTCTCGTCCTCCTCTTCATCTTCCGATAGCTCGGACATCCTTCTATTCACCGCTTTGTTGTAGTAGAATAGCGAGGCTACCGCGATTATTATCAGGACGATTACTGACAAGGCTGCGATGATCTGCCATGTTAGTCCGCTGCTTTCATCGCTCTTTGTTACGATAACGAGTATTTCTGCATATGAGGAAAGGCCGGCGTCGTTCTCCACCCTGCAAACCACGCTTGTGGGACCTTCTGAATCGAACTCGTAGATGACTTGGGGTCCGCTGAACTGGATCTCATTTTCGGTCCCCTGCTCGAATATCCACGTGTAGTCCAGACCCTCCGACTGGTTATCCTGCGCGAAGATCTGCAGTATTGTCGGATCCCCTCCCTCTACCTCGATCTGGCCTTCGTAGGGGGAAATCACCGGAGCTGAGACGTCGATGAAAATGACCGTGACGTCTTTTCTGGTGGAGATTCCCGACTTATCCGTGACAATGATTGAGGCGACATGCTCTCCGGCGGAGTAGTCATCAGAGACCTGGATCGAGAGGGTGGAGGTAGGTTCCGATATGGTGTAGTTTGAGAGTACTATTGAGCCATCGAATAGCCAGTCTATGCTCTCGACGCCCCAATTATCAGTGAACGTGGCGCTTAGGGACATCTCCTCTCCGAACCCCTTCGTTATCTGCCCTGATGGGGACATTGAGACAGTGGGTGGGGACATGTCTGAGACGGCGATCGTCCTGGTTGTGCTTGCGCTCCTCGAGTCGGTGGATGTCACAGATAGCCTGACCGAGTAGTTCCCGGGCTCTGGCCACGATTGCTCGGTCGTCACGCCGTTCACGTCATTGAGGCCATCGGAGTCTGTGTCCCATGAGAAGCCCGAGATAGGTATCTGGTCGGACTTGTTGGGAGTCTCGAATGCGGACAGGGTCACTGATTCACCGACGTCCACTGAGTCCAAGTCGCTCTCGCTGGAGATAGTCGGGGAGAGGACCGGCGTGAGGGTGACAGTGACGGTGACCGCTGCATGCGAAGTTCCTGCTCCCCCCCCACCGGGACCCGGCCTATTGTCCACGACAATGACGAGGTCTTCTCCGTCGGTATCGGAGGCTTCCCATGGGAGGTACCTCTCACTGTTCACTAGGAGCATGTCCGCCGATACGATCCTCAGTGACGAGGACCAGTCGGAGGAGGGCGAATAGAAGGAGAAAGCCGACTCCGTCATCACGAAGATATCAGGCTCCCCTGCCATGGTTCTGGCATGGATCTCTACGAAAGTTCCCTCGTCAACCGAGAAGGGTCCATGGACGACGGAGTATTCCCCGGGGCCTACCCGGTGAATTGAGTCGGACAGGGTGAACTCCTCTGGAGAGATTATCCCGCCATCGAGGGTGATCTCGGAGTCTTGTCCCCCTTGGGCTCCCTCTCCTGAGTCCTGTGGGTGAGCTAGGTTGTCGATTACCAGGTACCATCTGGTTGGGTCGCGGTCTGAAGGGACGTTCCAGTGCCACTCACCTTCTCCTGAAAATGACTCGAAAACAGAGTCACTGACCCAGACTGAGTCCATCCTGTATGTCTGTTCGTTCTGATAGATAGAGACGGTGTTTGAAGGGAATAGGAGGATGTCTATCTCCGAGTCTGCAGAGATTTCGAAGAAAAGCGATTCGCCCTGGGAAAGGACTCCCAAGTCCACCCTCAGGCAGGATTGGTCTGAAAGGCTCCAGTTCGAGGGCAGGCTTTCTAGATTGGAGTTGGAGCAGGAAATGACTCCCTTGGTGGATAAGGCGGCTACCGAAGAGATTGGCGTCATTAGGATGAATACCGCAAAAAAGCACGCCCAACGCATCATCCGCCCGTTCGCCCTTTCCTTTTGAACGGTATCGCAATCGCGTTCGGACTTTGATCTACAGATTTCTGGGTATAGGGGTCTGCGGGAACCACCTCAGTAGCACTACGTCCCCTACCGATCTGACCCAAGTCCATGGAACGGCTACGTGGGTTCTTCCCTCGACAATGGCATCTGGAGGGTCTGAGACGAAGATGTGGGTGCAGGACCAGTTGTTTACGTCGATGACGGTGTCATGAACTGTACCGAGAAGACGTCCGTCGGGGATGATAACCGGTAATCCCCTGATTTCCGAAGCGTGTCGGTCCGCCATACAGGTACGCCACTCATCATTCGGCATCAATCTGACGGAATGGAGCGGTTACTTGCCCCTATTCTTGTTCGCCTTCAGGCTTGGTCGGAGCTTCTCCGCCCCCTTCCCCTTGTTTAGTAGGCCTCTGCCCCTCTTCCCTGCGCCTGTCTTGCCTCTGAACGCGCGACCGCGATGGCTGGACCCGCTGGAAACCCATCCAAGGTCCTTGTCCGCCTTGATTGCAGGGTGCTCTGGATCGATCATGATGACCTCGTAGAACTTGTTCTTCCCGTCCTCGCCGACCCAGTACGAGTTCAGGACCTCTAGGTTCGGGTACCTCCTTGCGGTCCTCTCCTCTGCAATTCTCTGGATCGACTTAGCCATTGTGATCTTCTTGATACCGGCCTTGGAGGGCTTTCTCTTCATGTGTATCTTACCCTTCCTGAGTCCACCGCGTCGGACTCTGGTTCGTACCACAACCACTCCTTGCTTGGCTTTGTAGCCCACTCTCCTGGCTGCGTCAATTCTGGTTGGCTTGTCTATCCTCGAGAAGACTGGATCCCTCCTCCATCCTGCCATCCTGTCAATCCTGTATCGGGAGGGCATGCCCTCCTTGGGCTGCTTCCAAACTCCACTAATGTGCTTGTACAATCCCACGGGCATACCTCTAGCGGCCCGCCGACCTAGAACTCATTTATGAGCCTGCTTGCACCAAGAAGAACCGATGGACGAGCGCATCAAAGAGGTAGTTTTCGTCGATATTAGCTCGCTGAGGGGTCACGAGGAGGTCATTTCCGACAATCTTGCCAAGCGAAAGGATAAGCTTCTTTCCAAGGGCTTCTACAAGCCGATAATCGTTGATCGCTCCTCCATGGTGATTCTTGACGGCCATCACAAATGGACTGCTGCAGGCAGTTTGGGGCTTGCGAGAGTGCCGGTCATCATGGTTGATTACCTAGATGATGAAGGAGTACTAGTGGATGTTTGGCCGAACTGTGGACGAGATTCGATAACCAAGACCGAGGTCCTAGACATGGGGTCATCAGAATACTTATTCCCCCCAAAGACCAGTCGTCACACCTTGCCATTCGAGATACCCTCGATCAGCATACCACTGGCCGAACTGCAGGATTAGAGCCTGGAAAAGATGGGTTTGGTCTCAGTTTGGAAATGCACTCCTGGAGCGAGCGGGAATGAAAACATAATGAGACCCCCGAGTGATTAACTCAGCCCTATGGCAGACGCGGTAGAGAGGGTTTCGTGGGGAGTTCGGAATCTCTCGATGGCCATACCTGGTCCAGAGACTGGTGGCATACTCCTGGTGGAGGGGGGGAAGAGAGCGGGCCTAGCGCTCTGCAGAGAGATGCTTTGTGAGGAGATCTACGCAGGGAGGCCGGTTCACTGGATTGATGGGGGCATGAGCCTGGACCCCTCCGCCCTCATTCGGCCTCTTTCGGACAGGGGAAGGACTCCGAGTAGCCTCTCGCTACTACGCACCTGCAGGGCCTTCACCGCCCATCAGATGCATGAGTTAGTGTCGAGGCTAGAGAGGGACTTACTCGTATTTGAGGACGGTGGGGACGTTCGTTTGGTCGTCCTGAGCGATTTCGCTAGCATGTTCGCGGATAGCCAGGTGAAGAAGGCGGAGGGCATTGCGATGCTCGAAAGCTGCCTGAGGGTGAGCAAGGAGGTTGCTGAAGAGAAGGGCCTGCTGGTGGTGATAACCGTCGTCAGAAGAAGGTCCCCCCCGCTACCGAACACAATGATATCGGCTATGAGGGAGCGGGCTGATGACAGGATATCCCTGATCTCCTACGGGGGAGGGGAAATGACTGCGAGGCTGGACTCCCTCGGCGTTACCGTGCGCCCCCTATCCAATCGGGCTCCCTATCCGAGGCTGAGCGATTTCACCGGAGAAGTCCAATCTTCCAGGGAAGTCTGCACAGAGCCGCCTCTGGAGAGCCTCTCCTCGGACAGTCCGAACGGTGACAGCAAGGACGACGCGGCACGAAGCGCGAGTGCCTCGTAGTACTGGACCTCGCCTCTCTGGCCGGTGACGGACGGGCTTCTTGAGAAGACCTCCGACCCCATTCTCACTCTGTCCTCGGGTACCGATCTAGATCTGTCTACGACGACGAATCGGACCTTTCTTCCAGGGGGGTTGCTCTGCCCTATCGACTCCCCTCTGAGCAGCGCGGATGCAGTGAGATTCAGTACTCTGTGCTCTCCTGCCCTCCTTCTGACCCTCCTGGAGACTACCAGTTTCGAAAGTGGTACCTGCCCGGTTCTCAGTTCCCCTATCCGGCTACGGAACACGGAGATACAGCGTCTGACCGCATCCTCCGGAGCGCCCTCTCTGAGTTCTTCCAGTATATCCTCCTGTATGTCCCGTACCCACTGGCAGGTGGAGTGCTGTCTGAGTTCTATCCCCCTTACCTTCCATCCCTTCTTGCCGTACGCGAAGTACTTCGTCAGGGAGGAAACTCCGGTGGTCCTGTTGGGCACGAAGGCTATCCAGTCGTAGATGTCTTCGAGTTCTATCGGAATCCCGGATGATGCCTCTATCTTCAGCATCAGGGTTTCGATTGCTTCCTCCTGTTCGGATTCCGTCCGCCCTTTGACATCGACCAGCCAGATGGAGTCCACTATGGCGTGGAGGCACTCCCATCCGTCCTCCTCGGCCATTCTCTTCGACTCCAGGAGGATGTCCCTCGACCAAGCGCATATCGACTCATGGCACTCTATCCTCCCGAACCTGGCGTTCCTGTATCCAGTGTAACCGAAGCAGGTGACGAGGAGCCATTTGAGCACGTTCTGCCTCCTGTCCCATGAGTCTCCCTTCTCCTTAGACCTGGCCTTCAGCTGTCTGCGCCTGCTGATTATGGGCGCGACCACCCTTCCCAGAAATCCATGCCTTAGAGTACAGGAGTGCGCCTTAATCTCGGGGACATTGAGCTCCATGTCGATAGGAGATGTCTGTCGCCCCTCTATCGCCCTACGGGCTTCGCCGGGGTCCAGGGGAAGCCTGCCGCTCCTCAGGCCGGAACGGTTGGCGGGGTCGCAGCAGTCGCAATTCATGGTCTCTGGGCTTATGTTCCGAGTTGCTATTATGCTGGGGAAGAGGCTTGTGAAGTCAAGTTCGAACACGTTCCTGTGAACGCCGGGAATGGGATCTAGGTACAACCCACCTCTGTCTGCCAGAATCATCTCCCTGCCGTCTTTGAGGTCCTCGGCCCTGTTCTTCTTCCACGGGACGAGGACGCCGTCCTCCATAGACTGCCTGATCTGTATCGCGGAAATCGCGGAGCCCGGTGACAGCCTCGACAGATCCTGCATCGGTATCCCAGATGCCCTGGAGAGCTCCATCAGACCCTCTATCCCTCCTTCCTTGCCGATGAATGACGAGCCCATATCGACGTGCACCCTCCCCTCCAGGGCGTGGTAAGCCTCGGACCTGACAAGCCTCCCGTAACTCCAGTTTGTTATCGCCTTCCGCCTGAGTACCAGGTTCCTTCTCATCCTTCCCAGCCTTAGGGCCTGTCCACTCGACGAGGCCATTGAAAGGAGCGCGGGGAAGTCGATGACGTCGCCCTTCCTAGTCAGCAGGACGTCCGGGTCCATCCACCCGACGGCTCTCTCGAGTTCGTTGATGAAGCTCTCGGGCTCTCGCCCTGGGCTCATGGAGATACGTATCGATCCCATCTTTCCAGGGCTTCTGCCGTCACCCATATCGGTCAGGGTAGCGAACCTGATCTCTCCTTGGGGAGTTCTCTTCCCGTAGGCGTCACGACAGTCAACCGAGAGCGAGACCCTGCTGATGGCTGGAGGCTCCCACTCCTCCTCGCTGTCCTCCAAGGTTTCGATCCCTCGATTTGAGACCCTCACCCTGCTCATAGGGCGTACTCCCATGTCGAACAGGAATCTCTGAGTGGGCTTGGGATCAACGGAGAATATCTGGAAGTCCTCCCACTCCCCCAGGGATAGTATGAGGTTCGCTACCCTGGACAGCATCCCCGTCCTGGAGACCTCTACTGCGAGGACCTCCATCTGTGTCGTGGATTCGTGGCTTATCAGCCTCTTTTCCAGACTCGTTGAGAGTTTTCCGTGAGAGGCTTGGACTCCGGCGTCCTCAAGCCTGTCCGAGAGCATTCTGAGTTTTTCCGAGGTACCCGAGACGTGCAGCACCGGCGACCACGGGACGAGGTGCAAGGAGGCCTTTCCTCCGTCCTCCTTTATCCAAACGGACATTTGCCCGGACGTCACATCCTGATGGGCATCGAGCACCCAGCCTTCAGGCATCCCCTTCCGACGCTCCTTCGAGCTTCGATATGCGGGAGCTGAGTTCCACGAGCATCGCTAGCAGCGCTGGCTCCAGCTCGTCGGAGGCAGGCAGCATACCACAGGCCGAGGAGCGGCTCCTCACCGACTTCAGAAGTCGGTCAAATTCCTCCCTCTCGTCAGACCGGAGGGTCTTCCTGAAGGACGACCAATACTCCGCCCTCCTCTCTATCCTGTCCCTCCAAGTTGGTACCGTTCTTCCCATGGGACCCTGACATTTGATTGGCGGTATCAAAAAGATTTCACAGGGGTATTCGTGAACCTGAAAGTGAAGCATCCGAAGATTGAGAGGTCGCGGAATGGTCATTCATTACAAACTCTGAATAGTTTTGTTGTGTTCGAAAGTGTGTCATGATTGAAGGAGTGCCCGTTGGAGATGCCGAGGGGCAGGATGTCTCGTCCTCCAAACTGAAGTTGTTGGGAGTCGCTATCTCCATGGTTGCGATAATGCTGCTAGTTTCCATCAATGGATGGATAATTGACGATGTGGTGGACGAGATAAAGAAAGACTTGGGGATTTACGAGAGAGTTCCCGTATGGGAGAGGTCTGAGTGGCCGTACATCACGAGTGGCAGCTACAGTTACGTCATGGAAATGGGGGATTACGGGATTCTGCAGACGGACAACGATTGGAACTCTGAGCATCACTTCGTTAGTTTCGACCTGCCCCTGAGCGAGGGCGGGTCCGCTCCGAACGGAGTGGTGAGTCTGGCTGTGTGGCTCCCCGATGTACCGCCCGGCGTCAAGGTCCCCGTGATCGCGGAGTTCGGGCCCTACTTCGACGAGGTCAGTGTCGAAACTCCATCGATAGAGGTTCCCGGAACCTGGCTGGGACAGATGATAATCGACCAGATCCTTCCACATGGATACGCATTCGCTCAGGTGTCCGTAATGGGGACCGGTAGATCGAACCACTGCATGGACCTGATGGGCAACGCGGAGCAATTGGGGGTCGATGCGGCCGTTACTTGGTTGGGGACCCAGGAATGGAGCAACGGCGGGGTGTCGATGATCGGCAAGTCGTACGATGGCTCAACGCCTTGGCAGGCCGCTACCTTCGGAAACGAGTATCTGAAGACGATAGTGCCCATTTCGGGCCTAATTGGGGTCATGGAGCTCATGTGGAAAAACGGGAGTAGCGAGGCCAGGGCCCCGATAATGCACAACGGAGTTTACGGCTCCTACGGGATTGACGGGGATCAGGAGGACATAGGCAACATGTGTCCTGACTACATCATCGGTCCCGGCACTGGAGTGGCTGCTTACATGTGGGGCGGAGAGGTGGCTGGAACGTACTGGGAAGAGAGGTATTTCCTAGACAGAGTGCTGAATAACTACAGAGGCTCCGTCTATCTGATACAAGGGATGCACGACTGGAACGTGGATCCGCACATGGCCGTTCCCGTGATCAACCAACTGAAAGACTCGGGGATCGAGGCGAAGGGGCTGTTCGGCCAATGGGACCACGATTACCCGGATAGGCCCGACTACCACTTCGATCGTTCCGGAGAGGGCAGGGGAAGGGAGGCTTACCCGGAGATGGTGAGGTTCGACTGGATGCAGGATCTGCTGGAGTGGTTCGATTGGTACCTGAAGGGAGTCGGGGAGCAACCTGGGCTTTTCGTCGAAATCCAATCCAATCAGGGACAATGGAGGATCGAGGACCGGTACCCTCCAGATGGCATGGAGTCGATATCCCTGGACCTGGGAGGCGCGATGATGAACGTGGCGGGAACGACCACCATCCTACCGAATGGGGACTTCGGTCCTATCTACGAGAGCGAGCCGTTCGAGGAGCCGGTCTGGATATCGGGATTGCCGAGGCTGCATGTGGATGTCAGCACCGCTACCGTCGGTGGCCAGATCTACGCACTTCTGGAGGACTGCTCTGAGGCTGGAGATTGCATACACATAGGTCACGCGATAATGGATCTGAGGTATCACGGGGGCGGCACACAGGAGCAGACGTGGCTTCCTATCTTCCAGACTATCAATGCCAAGATGGAGTTCTTCGCGATGGATGCTCAGATCGAAGCCGGCCACTTCCTGCGCCTCTCGCTAGCCAGCACAGGAGAGGACTACCTGCCAGCATCCACCAGCTCAATCGTTCAGATCTCCGAGGGCTCTTCGTCGAACCTGATTCTGGACACCATCCAGGAGGGTGACAAACTATTGTTCGACCCTCCGCTATGCACCCACCCCTACTGTCAGGACTGGTTGAACCAGACAGTCGAGTAATCGTTTTGCTCACTAACAGCAGCTGTCCTTCTCCGCGTCTTGGGCGCAGAAGCATGTCTTTGCTGGTACGATGTCCGCACGAGAGCTTCTCTCGTTGAACAGGGCAGTGACCTCTGCGAGCTCCTCTTCGGATCCTCCCTTGGCCTCCAGACAGAGCTTGAGACCCAGGAGACCCCACATGTTGTCCTTCCACAAGTCGATATCCGCTCTGTAGACTTCCTCTGCTTCCTCAACATGCCCCTGCTCAAGGAGGAGGGCGCCTAGGATGTGGCGAACTGGTTGCATCTGCCCCCAGGGCTCGTTGTATGCCAGGTTCAGCGACAGGTCCACTCCTCGGCGTAGTTCGTCGAAGGCCGCAGTGAAGTCGTGGTCCTCTCCATTCTCCTTGGCCAGGAACTGCCTCCTGTACTCGATCTCGCCCTCGAGGATAGAAGAATTGACGTTCAGTATTGAGGGTCCTTCTGAGGGGTCCTGATACATGAAATTGTTATGCATCATCCTGCCAGCTAGCGCCGGGTTCTGCAAGGCCGCCTTGAACAGCTCTTGCTCGGCCTCAGCCTCCGGAACCATTCCCTTGGAAGCATAGGCCACTCCACGGGCGTAATGCTGGGTGGCTATGGTAGCTGGGAACACATCCCCGTCCGTGTACATCTCCTCTGCCAGTATCTCATCCCACTTGCCGAACCTGATCATGACATGCCAGGGCATGGTGACATAGGACTCCAGGAAAATTGCTCCCATCGGGATAATCCCAGCCAGCATGAACTGTGCCCCTCCGTTCTCATCGCCTGCCGGCAATGTCTCGACGGCCTTTCGAGCGTACTTGAGAGCAGTTTCGTACTGACCATCGAACATGGCGCACCAGACGACGAAGTGGTGGTTGTGCATTCTGTAGAACTTGTAGAACTGGGATTCGTTGCCTGTGATTTCGACGTAGTGATCATCGGCTTCCACCGCAGCTATGTTGCAGTCGATGGCCTCCTTCCACTGTCCCACCCATGCGTCGATGTGCGAGGGCATGTGGACTAGGTGCCCCAGGCCCGGCATGCGTGTTCGAAGTACGTCCGCCGCGGGTAGAGCCTTCTCGGGGAACGGGGAAAGCTCGAGTGCGTGGCAATAAAGGTGACACAGTGCCGGATGGACCTTTGCCTCGTCACTAGACTGGAATGCTTCCTCCAGGATATCGACGAGTAGCAGTGTGTTGTCGTCAGCTGGGGTTATCTCTCCCGTTGCCGGGTTCTTGTCCCAAAGCTGCCATGCCTTCAGGTTCATCAGGGCCTCGACGTAAACGGCGGTGACGTCCAGGTTGCCAGCGTACTTCTCGTAGAGAGGTGCCATGGCTTCTGCGAATGCGACGTTCAGCTCGGGGCTGTTGCCCATGTTCAGAGATGCGGGATCGGCTGCATCACGGGCCTCAGCAGAGTGGCGGGTGGATAGCGCCCTGATCAGGTCCTGCTCCAACTCGCTGCAGTGACCCATCACGGAAAGGCCCTGCTGAATGGCGTCATGGCCCGATCCGAGGCCTGGCTCCCAGTTGTAGTTGGAGGAGACACAGTATGCGATTCCCCACCAGGCCATGGCGCAATCGGGGTCAAGCTCAGTGCACTTTGTGAAACAGGCAATTGCCTGTTCGTGGTTGTAGTTCAGCATGTGTCCGTATCCCTCGACGAAGGTTTTCCTCGTCTCATCGTTAGCGCAGGTTACCGAGGCGGCGAACTCGTAGTTGCTCTCATTTCCGTAATCATATTCCATTGGTGCAAGTGACATATTTTTACGGGAAAAGGTGAGAATATAAAACCGCGGTTCGTAAATATATAACCGAGGAAAACGCTTGGTTTTTGGTCCGCGCTCCCGGACTTGAACCGGGGACCCCCTGATGGCTGCCTACAACCGTGTGTTTTCAGTCTACAGTCAGGTGCTCTAGCCAACTGAGCTAAGCGCGGCAGAGCAGTGGAGTGCCTCTCGCCTTATCTCGCTTTCCAGTGAATAGGTGTGATTTGGCACAGACTTGATTGTTACTTCCGGCGAATCCGAGTTGGTCTGATAATCGGCTCCGAAGACCATCCAAGTTCCTCAACGGTTAAGAAGGCAAAGAACAGACTGAGGGGGCGTAATAGGCAGAAATGCCTGGGATGCACGAGGCGAGTTAATGGTAGAGGTACCCAGTAGTTCAGTGGCCCCAGAAGGGCCCGCAAATGCCCCTGCTAGGGTCCCAACGGCACTGACTGATCGAGAGTTGGAGAACTTCGGGCCACCGGATCCAAGGATCCTCGTCTGCGGTTGCGGGGGGTCCGGTAACAACACTATGAACAGGATCACGCACATAGGTGTTGAAGGAGCAATCACAGTTGCCATCAACACTGACAAGCAGCATCTCGACAACACCAGAGCAATGCAGAAGCTGCTGGTTGGAAGACACATCACAAGGGGCCTCGGTGCAGGAGGGGATCCGGTCATGGGCAGGAGATGCGCAGAGGCCGGCAGGGACGTAATCACCAAGATCGTTGACGGAGCGGACCTGGTCTTCGTGACAGCGGGACTGGGAGGAGGAACCGGGACCGGTATCGCCCCCGTCGTCGCAGAGGAGGCCAAGAGGTCCGGCGCCCTCGTTGTCGCGGTCGTCACCACACCATTCAACGTTGAGAGGCGCCAGAGGATGGAGAGGGCCCTGGAGGGCCTGGACCTCGTTCGGAAGGCTGCCGATGCAGTCTTGGTTCTGGACAACAATCGCCTGCTCCACTTCGTGCCGAACCTCCCCATGGACGAGGCATTCAGTATAATGGACCAGCTGATCGCCGAGATTGTGAAGGGTGTGGTCGAGACAATCACCCTCCCGAGCCTAATCAACCTGGACTTTGCCGACGTTCGCTCGATAATGAAGGGAGGGGGAGTCACGATGATGCTCTACGGAGAGAGCGACCAGGGTCCGGAGGAGGTCGTTCACGAGTCCCTGAACCACCCATTGCTGGACATAGAGATCGATGGGGCAACAGGGGCGCTAATTCACGTAACAGGAGGGCCCTACATGACGCTCGAGCAGGCGAACCAGGTTTGTGACCTGATGACCGCCCGCCTCTCGCCTAACGCCAACGTGATCTTCGGCGCAAGGCAGGACCCCGCCTTCGGCGACACCATCAAGGTCATGTCAATCATCACCGGAGTGGCCCACGAGAGGCTAGGCAGGGAGATGGTCAGCGCGGACATGCTCGGGGAGGCCCTCAACATCGCAAGGAAGACCCGGGAGAGAAAGGACAGCGGATTCCAGAGGTTTGACTAATGAACAGGTATGGAGAAGCCTCAAAGATGGCGGGATTGGAGGAGCAGGTGATGCAAAAGACGGTTGTTTCCCTCAGTATGGCGTTTTTCCTCCTCTCTTCAGTCGTGGCAGCCCCTGTTTCCGCTCAAGCGGCAGATGACCCACGGCAGCCCTCGGTGGAGAACCCACACATGCACTTCTGGGGAACGGGGGACCTGTCCTCGTGCTGGACTCACTTCGACAGCAACGACTCCACTGGCTCGTCGGAGGAGGGTTACGGGGAGAGGACATACGGCAGTGGCCAGGTAGAAATCTCCCTCTCTTGCAGAATGCAGGATAACCTGAAGGACAACATGTACCTGAACCCTAACGGCACCATACTGATCGAGGTAGGCGTTCAGATATTCTCCGATGACTGCGATCAAGCCCAGCCGGGAAGCTGCCTGACCCTCACCCTCCGCAAGGGGAACCTTGCAATCGCATCGAGAGTCTTCCCCGCAACAGACAACGCCGGGAACGACGAGCAAATCAGGTGGGAACTACCAGTAGACAGAAACATGACGGAATGGAACAGGAGCGTGGAGGAGCCGACCCTGGACATCGAGTACTCGGCTCCCGGATGGAATGGATTGGAGTGCTTGATAGCTGACTGCACAGGAGTTTTCCGATTCTACTACTCAAACAACCAGGACGGAATGGATGCCGAGGTCCTCTGGCCAGTCATCAACATGACCGAGGAGGCCCCGGAAGGTGGGGGCGGGGACGGAGATGACGGTGGTAGCCTGCCCGGCGGACTCCCCGGCTTCGGACTGGCCGCTGGCCTTGGCTCTCTGGCGCTCGCGGCAGTGGCTGCTAACTCCAGAATCAACAGGGACTAGGTCTCCATCCTTTGGCAACTAGGGCAGAAGTCCAGCCTCCTGCCCCCGATCACCTCTCTGACTACCTCTGTACCGCACGAGAGGCAGGACAAGCCGTTCCTGCAGAAGACCGCATGGCGGTACGACCTTCGCCTCTCCCCCCTCTCCTTGCTCTGCTCCGCGACCTCCTTGGGGACGGTGAGGCCGCCTGTTTGGTAGGACATCACGCAGAGGCGCTTGGCCTCCTCGGCCCACGCTCTCCTCCTCTCCTCCGATAATTCCCTCGGCTTGGCGTGGGGATTGACTCCCGACTGGTGTAGTATCTCGCTCCTAAGGTAGTTCCCTACTCCGGCTAAGAAGGACTGGTCCAGCATCAGGCTGGATGCCTTCCTGTTCCTGTGCCCCTTGCCATCGAGCATCCCCATTATCACCTCGGGGGTGCAGGAATCGTCGAGCACGTCCGGGCCCAGCCTTGAGATGAATGGGTGGCTCTCCTCTTCGCATGATGGTATTATCTCGACATCGGTTGCGGACCAGAGCCTTACCGCGTAACCCTCTGTGAGGAACTCGGCCCTGAGGGCCCTCCCCCAATTCAGCTCGGTGCTCCTCCTGTTGACTGTCCAGCGCCCGTAGAGCTGGTTGTGGCTGTACATCGAGAGGCCGCAGTCGAACCGTGTGAGCATCGCCTTCCCGCGCGTGGTGACCGACACCACCTGGGACTCGGCCACTGCCGTCTGGAACTCCATAATCGGAGGGTAGTGGAACTCTATCGATTCTATCTCCTGGCCCACCAGCCTATTCGATACCCTGTCAGCAGCCCTCCTAATCTCGGGCCCCTCAGGCATGAGCCAACCAGACTGAACCTATACAAAACTCCGCGTTTTCATGGGCCCTAGTATGGGAGGGAGGGTAACAAGGAGGTTCACGTAGCCTGTCATTAGCTAGAGTCACACTAGAGGGCCAACTTCGACACCTATCAGAAGAACAGCCGTAGCAAAGACCGTGATGAGTATGTTATCGTCGATTGGGCCGAACTCATACCTCTCAACAATCGTGGCAACCGTCGCTGAAATCAAGCCCCATACAGGAATCGCAGGCGTCCCCATCCCTGCTACCACCCATCCCAATGGGGCACTCACGATGAACATGAAGACGTTGCCAATCGGATTTTTCGACCTCTTCTTGACGACGGCGTTTCTCACCACTCCCGTCACCCCATCTCCGAATGCCATGAAGAGAGAGGGGATTATTGCCAGCCACGGATCTCCAACCAATATCCAAATTATAGTGATCGATACCCACCACATGAGGGTGAATTTGACGTCATTCTGATTCTGCTCCGTCTGGAACCAAAACATCCTGGTCCCACTTGCGTGAGCGGCGTAGGTAAACAAGGTCAGAATTATTCCACAGATCAAGGGATACCAATAGTCTTCGAACAGTATCGGCACACAGAGTGAGCCCACTCCTCCGGCCAACATATGGACGATTTTCCTGTTGTAGTATACCGCCCTGATTTCCTCCATCCCCCTGGAGACCATCATATCGAACGGGATTTTTGTGGCGAACAGGACGAATGAGACGTAAATGCTCATCCCAGTGGCGTAAAGGAACTGCTCGTTCACATTCATCCGGCTGAGGTTTGGCGCTTTACCAATATCCCCTCTGTGTGAGCGTCAGCCTAGTTGCTCTGCGGAACACGGCTAGTCCTCGTTATTCTGAACTCTCTGAGTTGCTCGGATATCAGAATTTACCCTCTGACAAGCGGACGCCTCAGACCCATCCAGAGTCCAGAAGCCCGCTCAACGCCAGAATTCCCCAGAGTACCAACGGGGGGGCGTTTTCCTTCCAGTTCATCGTCATCTGGGTCTTGCCCAGGTTCCACTCCAGGCCCTGCGCGCATATGATGACGAACCAGACCCATACCGGGCCGGCGATCACGACAGCCATCCTGGCCATCGCCTCACCCTCCAGCAAGAACGCCGTACCAAGCATCGTGACTGTGGTAAGGAGGAACCAGCCGCTCACGAGCTTGTTCGTGTCATCCTCCCAATTGGTGGGGAGGATAACCCCCACCAGGGCGTGCACGACCGCGACGAGAACCAGCCATATCTGGGGATCAAGAATAGTGTCGATCATGCTACTCCTCCTCCATGTTCCAGCCGAGTACGCCAGTCAGGGCTGTCATGCCCCAGAAGATCAGGGGAGGCACGTTGTCGGCGAAATCGAACGTGTACGGGCCATCGGTCGTGTACGTTATCTCGAGGCCCAGCGCTATGCACACCACGAACCAGACCCAGATCGGCCCGGCTATCACTGCAGCTAATCTGGCTTGAGCACGCCCAGTGGTCAGAAACGCTGCGTAGAGCATGTAGACGGTTATGACAAGCATCACGCCGGATATCATCAGCTCGTTGTCATTGTCGGGGTCCATCGGCAGGAGCGTCCCGATGAAGGTGTGGCCGAGCGCGTTCAATATCAGCCACCACTTGGGGTTCAGCGCCTCTTTCTTGTAATCCAATTCACTCATCCTCCTCTAGATGCATGTATCCCCCTAGACCCATTAGCACCAAAAGGGTACCCTAGATGATGGCCATTAGTACCACGGAAGAGGATGGCTTTCATGAAAACCATAATTAGACTTCAGTTTGACCATATTCCATGGAAGCAAAAGAAATCCTGACACCAAAGAATATGCTCGTAGCGCTCGGAACAGTAGTGATTGTGATGTCTTTCTACGGAATGGCCAACGGAGACGAGTGGGCGGAATACGGCTGGGGCGAGGATAACGTGCTGGGCCATGACGAGGCATACGAAGAGATGTGGGCATTGCACCTGATGCCACTTGGGGTTATGGCGATCATAACCGGAATGGTCGTGACGGGTAAGGAGCTGGCAAGAATGGCCATGTTCGCCCCCATCGTGTTGGTCAATCTCTTTGCAGGCATGATGATTCTATCCAGCGAGAATGGTTATTCAACGGACCCTCCAGGAGGCATCTCCGGAATGTTGGCAGTCGTTATGATGATCACAGTGATCCTCACTTGCGCATCTGGATTTATGCACAAGGACGATTGAGCAAGTGATTGGGAGTTCTCTCTAGTAACCTCTGAACCTGTCAGAGATGTTACCAAGGACTACCAAGCCTCCGAATCCTCCGACAATCAGACATGCTGCGGGGAATATCGTCTTGGCCAGGGGGCCGTATGGCTCCACCAGATAGGCCCCGACGAAGAGGCCTATCAGTCCAGTTACAAAGGGTATCAGGTGATAACCCCATGGGACATTATCAGCGAACCTTTCTTCCATGGGCCATTTTACAGTGGTCGCACAAATTAATTTTTGTCAGACTCAATGGGTTGCTAGGGAGCCCCACTAACCACAATGCGAATCACAGTTGGTCGAAGGGGACTTCCGACTCCTCCCCCGAGCCCAAGTGCTTGATCTTGACAATCCTCTGTGACCACTCGTCCGGCATTACCATCACGAGCCTCTCTGCCCCGAGCCTCTCTGCGTGCTTGAACACCCACTTCATCTTCTTGTCCTCCAGTACCAGGTCTGCGCTCCTCCCCCCTGACCTGATGGCGGATGCGACCTCCATGGCAGCCTCCCTCAACCCGGCGCCCATTCCGAACACTACGTCCTGGACCCCATGGGGGGTGTCCGGGACCAGCCCCTTCTCGCGGAGCAGCTCCATCACCACCATGTCCCCAAAGCCGAAGCCTGTGGCTGGCAGGTCCTTGCCCCCCAGCGTTCCGATGAGCCTGTCGTATCGACCGCCTCCGCAGACAGCCCTCAGTTCGCCCGCCCTGTCATGGGCCTCAAAGACCGGGCCCGTATAGTAGGCCAGGCCCCTCACCACCGATGCGTCCAGCTCCACCCATTCTCCGATCCCGTATGACTCGAACAGGGAGAATACAGCACTGAGCTCCAAGACCGCATCGCTGGAGTTCCCCAGGGCCCCTTCCAGGTCGCCCATGTTCTTGATCCCCAGGACTGACTGGATTGTGGAGATGGCATCGGGGTCCAGCCCCAGCTCGGTCAGTTGCGCCTCGATGGCCTCGGCCGGTAGCTTGTCCATCTTGTCGACGATGATGCAGGTCTCGGAGAAGGAGTCCCCGGTGACCCCGAGCGATCCCAGTACCTCCTCGAGCACCTTCCTGCTGCTCACCCTGATGACCAGGTCTTCGGAGGATAGCCCCACGCTGCGGAAGAAGTGGACGAGGACGGAGACTATCTCCGCGTCTGCCTCGATGCCCTCCGCGCCCCAGATGTCGACGTTCCACTGGTAGTGCTCGCGCCCTCGGCCCCTCTGTGTCCTCTCGTAGCGCCAGCACTGGGGTATGGAGTACCACTTGATCGGGAGCGCGAGGGCTCCCGAGCGGGCCATCACCATCCTGGCGAGGCTCGGGGTCATCTCCGGCCTGAGCGCCACCTTCCTGCCCCCCTTGTCCTCGAAGTTGTACAGCTGCTGGGTGATCTCCTCGCCTGACTTCCGGGTGTAGAGCTCCTCGGTCTCGAGCACCGGAGCGTCGTACTCCTCGAACCCGTGGGAGCGCGCGGCGCTGTGGAACTTCTCGAAAAGCCAGTTCCTGACCCTCATGTCCTCGGGGTAGAAGTCCCGGGTGCCTCGAACGCCCTGTGTCACGGTCCCGCCAAGAACGGGACCACTTCAAGCCCTACGTCGTTCCCTGAACGCATCGAGCCTTTCTTTGCGGGTAATCCTCCCATCGGCGAGCGGGAACGCGTAGTACCTCAGGGCCAGGAAGGTGAGGAATCCGAATGCGGAGGTGTTGACCACCCAAGACACCAGCTGGCTCATCCCGATTATCTCGATCATGACGTGGAATGTCACTGTCGAGACCGCCCACAGCGTCCCGTAGACTATCATCAGCTTGGTGAAGCTTGACCGGACCTCCGAGTCGGACTCGAAAGTTATCCACCTGTGCAGGGCATAGCCTTGGATCGAGCTGATGAGGAAGGAGACAGCCCATGAGACGGTCTCGGCGTACGGCGTCCAAGTATTGTAGTTGTAGAAGAAGAGGTACAGGGCAGCGAAGACTGCTACGTTGAAGCAACCTACAGTGCAGTACATCGCGTACTCCCTGATCATCTTCGTCCAAGGGTAGTCATCGCTGAACATCACCAGGCAGACCCCGTCCAGTCGGAGAGCGTGTGAGCAATATGAACGGGTACGTCCTCAGCCAGTAGGCCGGGGCCCTTCTCCCCCGCTGCCCTCGAGCCGGCCTCCCTCAGTAGTGCGCAGCCCAGCCTGGCTGCAGGCCAGGGCGACATGCCCTGGGCCAACAGCCCGCCGATAGCTCCGGCGAGCAGGTCGCCAGTTCCGCCCACGGCCATCCTTGGGTGTCCGCCCCTGGCCGATGCGTTTCTCCCGCCCGGTCCTGTCAGCAGGTCCTCCGGACCAGTGATCACTATCGTGGCGTCCTCCTCCAGGCATTCAGACAGGGCCTCGTGCGGCTCGGCCCCCTCCAGCCATCTGGATGCCTCTGCCTCGTGTGGGGTGGCTACCCCGGTCATCCCTCTGAGCCACTTCCCTCGGGGGAGGGCGCCTACGGCATCGGCATCCACGACGATTGGGATTCCCTGCTCCGTCGTCGTCTCCAGTATCGCCTTCACAGCCTCTATGGTTCGCTCGTCCCTACCGAGGCCCGGGCCTATCACGATTGAGTCGGGTCTCCTTCCGGACTGGATGAACGCCTCTATCGACGCTGTGGAGGACATGGTCAGGAAGTCTCCGTCGGGGATCTCCTCCGGGATGATGCTATTGGGCCACTCGCACCTGCTCGCTGCCTTCTTGGGCATGGCAACGTGCACTAGGTCGCACCCGCTCCGGGCCGCTGCCAGCCCCGACAGTAGGGGGGCGCCGTGGTATGGCCCCCCTCCAATCACCAGAAGCCTGCCGCGGTCGCCCTTCCTCGCTCTTGGCTCAAGCGAGGGATATCGCTGGGAGTCGCCTGGCCCGCAGTCCTGGACCTCGGGCGGCCATGGTAGGTCCGAGACGAGTATCGCGCCGCAGTCTTCCTGGCTCATCCCCGACTTCGTGGAATGGAAGGTGAGTGTCCTGGAAGCTCGCAGGCAGTCGGGCCCCCCCATCCCGGTTGGGATATCGCATGCCAGAACGGGCGCGCCCAGTGACCTGGCCCAAACGGACATCTCCGAGATCGTCCCCCTAAGGGGGTAGCCGGGGCCGTCTCCTCCCGCACCGAGCATGCAGTCGACGATCAGGTCCCAGGTCCCGTCAGGCCTGGATGGCCATACGTCGACCCCCGGGGACTCCTCGGCGATCGACCTGGCGTGCGATGACGCGTCCGTGTTGGATTTAGGGCGGCTCGCCACGACCGCGGATCTCCCCGACAGGGACTCGGAGCACGCTGCTACGAACCCGTCTCCCCCGTTGTTGCCCGGGCCGCACAGGAACAGGACCATGCCTGTGGTCATCGCGGAGGCCTCCCTCGCGAGGCTCTCCCCCGCTGCCCTCATCAGGTCGACCTCCTCGACGCCAAGGCTGACCGCGTTGCCGTCGAAGACGGAGACCTCGTCCCAGTGCATCGTCCATCGTGAACGCTCTTCCATGGGCACCAACGCACCTAGGCGACTTCCGCGTCCATAGGCTGGCTACCGGAGGCGACCTCGTAGTCGTATGTGGCGTCCCACCACCCGTCCGGGGGCTCCTCCCCGACCACAACGACGAACGGGTCGTCCCCTCCCGGGAGCATGTCGATCGGGACCTCGGCGCCCTCTGGGACGTTCCTGAACACGGGCCGGGTGATCAGCAGCCTGTTGAATCCGATGAAAAGTGATGCGGTGACGCCCCAGAAGAGCAGGATGATGGTTATCCCGTTCGGGTTGGACGGGTTCCATGGGTCATCGACGTTCGCCAGGAGGTCCACGAAGTACGAGAGCATCAGTACGCTGAACATGATCGGGAATCCCAGGTACATGATGACGTCCCACCACCTGCCGATCCACCAGTCATTGTCCCCGGTATTGATGAAGTCGTCACGGAAGGAGGAGACCCCGTGGTCCAAGTAGTCGCGGAAGCTGAATCCCTCGACCCCGTTCTCTGCCTTCCATGCCTTGTACCTGGACCACCCGTAGTTCCAGATCGTGTATGCCATGAACAGGCCGCTGAACATCAGCCCGTAGCCCCAGATGTGGTCCTGGACCTCCAGGAACTGCGGGAAGCGGACACCCGTGGTCGGATCCATCTTGATCCATAGCGCGGCACTGGGGAGGCCGAAGAGGAAGATGGCCAGGCCAGTCAGGGCCACCGACCACTCCCGGTCGTACCCGTGGTCGACGAAGTTCCTCACGCACAGCTCGACGGTGGATATCATCGACGTCAGGGCCGCGAAAGAGAGTGCCAGGAAGAAGACTGCCACCATTATCAGCTGCACCACAGGGCCGCCCGGAGCCTGTGCGAACACCTCGGGCAGGACTAGGAAGGTGATGGCGGAGCTGCCCCCGCTTACCGCGCCCAGTGGGTCGTCCGATACCGAGAACACGGCCATCATGACCGTGAGTCCGGCAATGATGCTGATGCTGTTGTTCGCCAGACACATGGTCGCAGCGTTGAGCGTGGTGTCCTCGTCCTTCCTCATGTACACCGAGTACGTGATGGCCATCCCCATGCCGGCGGAGCATGACCAGGCAGACTGGGAGAGGCCGTTTATCCAGGTCTCGGGCTGCACCAGGTATTCGGGTTGGATGCTGAACATGTAGATGAAGCCGTCCAGCGACCCGTCCTTTACGTCCATCACGAAAGACAGGAAGAGCGCCGTGAACAGTAGCACGAAGAGCGATGTCATGAGGGTTACATTCGCCTTCTCGATGGCCTTGGCACCTCCCCAGATGGCTGCAAGAGTGATCATCACGGTGATCCACTGGAAGAATATGACCTGCATCGGATTCTCGAGGAACGTGTTCCAGACCTCTATTGTATCAACTCCCTGGGAGAGCCCTCCTCGCAGGGCTATCTGGAAGTAGTTCAGGCACCACCCGGTCACTACCGCGTAGTAGAATCCTATTGCGACGTTTATCCATGCCGTCCAGAGGCCCATCCATGCGAATCTCCTTCCCGCGAAGATCCGGAACGTCCCCACGGTCCCCACCCTGCTGCGCTTGCCGAGTGCGAACTCGGCGATGATCAGCGGGACGGACCACAGGAACAGGAATATCAGCCACGGGATCAGGAACGAGCCTCCCCCGTTCGCACCAACCATCCTTGGGAACCTCCAGATGTTCCCGGTCCCAATCGCCGCGCCTATCGTGGCGAAGATGAGGCCGAGTCTCCCGCTGAACTGGTCGCTCGTGTTCTCCGTCTCGGCGCCCATGGTGAGGCCTCACTTCCCCTTCTCGAGTATCGTTATGGGTTGGGGTTCAATCTCTTCCGGCATCCCCAGAATCCTATCGTCCTCTGAGAACATCTCCCTCAGGGTGAAACCGAGTCCCCCCCACACCATTGTGGCGATCACCAGGAACATTAGGATGCTCAGTACCGCGTCTCCGAAAGCTGCCCTGTATGGTATGGACAACTCGTAGTAGTTGCCTCCCTCCTCGACCGTGGGGTAGCTGAACGGGAAGGCTCCGTTCGCGGTTCCCAGCATCGCCTTGTACTGTATCTTGCCAACTGACGTGTCCGGAAGCGGGATGTCCCCGACCATCTTGGTCCCGTTGGAGCCATCAAGCAGTTCGCACAGCTCTGTGGTCTCCCTGAATGCGGACATCTTCCACGGAACTTCGACCCATTCCGTAGGACCGAAGTCGTTCTGCTGCCTGGTCGGCTCGACGAATCTCCACATCAAATGGGACTTGTTTATGTCTGGGGTGAATGGGAAGGTCGGGTCCAGACAGAGACCTATCGGGATGTCCCCGCTGGTGGGGACCCGGACGTCAGCGGGTTGCTGGAGGTGCTGCGTAGCTGTGGTGTTCTGGATTCCGACTATCGCTCTGTAGCGGGGGTCGTCGGCCATCTCAACCATGTAGAAGGGAACACCGAGGTTCCTCACTGCGATGTGGGCGATGTCCTCTGGGTACTCGTGGAACGCGTTGCCTATCTCCATGGTGTAGCAGTACGAGTTGTGCACGCCGTAGTGCCAGTCGCAGAAGTCGCCTGTCGTCGGATAGAGGTCTGAGGACTGCATGGCCGCGTAGTCGGTCATCTGACCCATCTTCTGCCCGTGATAGACCAGGTACTCGTCATCCGTGGTGTAGCAGTCGGAGCAGTGTCCCCAGGGCCAGAGGACTAGCTCAGAGAATGAGTGCCATGTCAGTGTTGACTTGAAGTCCGAAGCGCCGTTCATGTCATCGTCGTTCATCTCGGTCATGTCCTGGATGAACTTGGTCTCGGGCTCGGTGTTCCCCCCCATCCAGTCCTCGTCGATCTGCCCGTCCGCATCGTCGTCCTTGCCGTCGACGTGGTCCTCGTTGACGAAGCCGTCCCCGTCGTTGTCCTCTAAATTGACGGGTCCGTTGTAAACGTCGTTGTTGGGCCCGCTAGAGTAGCAAAATCCAGGGAAAATTGGGCCGGTTGCTCCCAAGGGGGCTCCCCACTCGAACTGGTAGTTCCTGTTCAGGTCGACGCCGTCGCAGCTTGGATCCACCGATTCGTCGACATCGGGAATCGGGGTGACTCCGGTGTGGGTGTTGTCTCGTAGGTTCTTCCTCCAACCGCTCCGGTAACAGTTCTCCCATGCAGTCTCCCCGCAGAACTCCTCCATGTCGTAACGGTGGCCGTCCGTGTTCAGCATCGGGATCAGGTAGATCTCGCGTGTGTTGACCATGTCAGTGATGAACTGCTCGCTGAAGTCCTCGTCCACCCCGAGATCGCCGGGCCCGCAAGGGTTGCCGTCCCCGTTGCTATCCTGGAATGAGAGATTGAGCCCGAGGCAGTCTCCGTCGTTGTCAATCCCGTCCCAGCCGTCCTCGTCGATGAGTCCGTCCCCGTCGTTGTCTATTCCCGCCTTTCCATAGTAGAAAGCGACAGTTTCCAGGAATAACATGGGGACCTGGACAGACATCCACTCCCTCGCATGATGATTCCCGACCAGCATTACGTCGGGACGGTCAGCGTAGTTCCCGTCATCCCCGTTGAAGTCGTTGTACTCCCCCCCTCTCACGTTTGAGGTGATCTTCATCCACGGACTGGGGTGGTTGTAGTACCATCCCTCGTAATCGTTCGAGGTGGTCATCTCCCCCCTTGCGTTCATACCTCCGAGGAGCCCCTCGTGGAACTGGAGGAAGTCCGGGTAGTAGGCGGCTAGCGTCTGCATCCTCTCCTTCATCGAGAAGTAGTCGTAGTACTCCCTGAACTGGAGTTTCTCGAAGTCCCCGTGGGGTCCCCACGGGAAAACCTGGTTCGCGTATTCGGCCGACCATATGTCCTCAGGGGAGTATCCAGTTCCAACATCCTGAGCGGACGCGACTGGCGCAAGAGCGACTGGCGAGAGCATGCATAGCAGGAATGGGAGGAGCATGGCTGTCACTGGGGCGCCCGGGTTATTCCAGGCGTTTCCGCGGCTCTCCTCGGGACGGTGGCTTGTCATACTAATTTCAGCGGGGGAACCCTCCGTATTGAATCGTACGGAGTCCGGTCCGTAGGACCGAGATGTCTTTTATGGGAGATACCCCTTCCGAAAAATCATGACAATTGGGGATGATATAGCCGACCAACTGGCCGGGGAAGAGGCGATTTACGACTTTTCCAGCTTGGGATTGGGGTTCCTGATACTGCTAATCGGAGTTTCGACTTCAGCTGGTTTGGTATCGAGGAGAATACTGTTCCCGAGGATAATGGATCTGTTCTCGAAGACCGAGAGGATCGACGGAAGGACTCTTTTCGCACCTCGGTCCTTGGGATGGATGATCGGGCTTCTGGTAATGTGGCAATCGTTGGATTGGTTGTTGGAGAACGTGTCGGTGTCCGGAGATGAGTTCATCTGGAACAACGGCGTGATGGAAACTGTAAGCGAGATTTCTAGGGCGGGTTTCGTAATCCTGATGCTAGTCGCAGCTTACAGGCTAGTGGACTATCTTGACGCATTCATCGTAGTCGAAGGAGACGACATGGCGGCCAGGAGATCTCTGGCCAGTGTCGCCGAGGCAATAGGACGGCTTGCCGTGGTGATAGTGGGTGCTTTCGTCCTTGCAGGACTGGTCGGACTGAACCTGAATGGGATGATCGCAGGCCTGGGAATCACTGGCCTTGCACTGGCCTTGGCCGCCAAGGACTCTGTGGCAAACATATTCGGGGCGATTTCGATTATCATAGATCAGCCCTTCAATGTCGGGGACTGGATCATCGTCGAGGATGTGGAGGGCGAGGTGATTAGCATTGGTCTTAGGACTACCATGATCAGAACTGGGAACGATACCATCGTCACGATGCCGAACTCCAACATCACAAACTCGCCTGTCGAGAACTTCACAATGAGGAGGTTCAGGAGAATCAGGCCATCCTTCGAATTCGAGGAGGATAGCGAGGAGGGGGCACTGAAGAAGTTCTGCGATTCGCTATGCGAGAGGGTTCTCGCGGATCCCCGAGCCACGAAGAACGAGGACTCGTGGGTGAAGATAACCAACAGCTTGCCACCCAAGATGACGGTGTCCTGCAACTTCTACTGCCAGTCTAGCGCAAAAGTCCAGAGAGAGTTCACAGAGGACATCCTACTGATGGGTCGTTCGATTGGAATGGAGTGCGGACTGACGTTCCATGAGCCTAGAAGAAGGACCTAGTCAGGGGTTACTGAATGAGCAATCTAATTCTAATCAGGCATGGTCAGTCCGTGTGGAACGCTGCCAATCGCTTCACGGGATGGACTGACGTTGAGCTCTCCGAGGTTGGAGTCTCCGAGGCCGAGGAAGCGGGCCGAAGCCTGAGTTCTCACAGGATTGACGTAGTCCACACCAGCGATTTAATCAGGGCGCAGAGGACTGCTGAGATCATCATGAGCCTGAATGAGTCATCCGAGGGATACTCAACCAAGTTCGACTGGAGGCTCAACGAGAGGAACTACGGTTCTCTGCAGGGTCTGAACAAGGCAGAGACCGCAGAGAAGTTCGGAGCAGAGCAAGTCCACATTTGGAGGAGGTCGTTCGATGTGGCGCCTCCTGATGGTGAGAGTCTAGAAATGACTGCTGAGAGGACCATTCCTTACTTCGAAGATGAGATTCTGCCGGATCTGCAAGCCGGGAAAGGCGTACTTGTCTCGGCTCATGGCAACTCACTGAGATCCATAGTGATGCACATCGAGAACATTTCGCCCGAGGACATAGTGTCCTTGGAAATACAGACTGGTTATCCCATGTTCTACGAGTTCGAAGGTGGAGAGATCAGTAGAACCGGTTGAATGGGATCTCGGGCGCGGGGGACCGGCTCCGATAGAGCTTCATGAGGCCAAAGCTCAATCCTATGCTTGCAATAGGGAGTGGGAGCTCCCCTGCTGACGGGGGGAATGAGCTGACCAGCGAGAAGACCCCTATGGATCCTGCCATCATTGAGAGTGCTCCGAACGTCCTGTTGTTGAACATCCTCTTCTGATACCTTGGAACGTAACCAATCAGGTTAGTGGCGGGTTGTGGGGCTCCTGACTGGTGTGAGACGGCCTCTATCACATCGAGGAGGCACTGCTCGTACTCCCATATCGCTAAGCCTCCTCGGTGAGAGTATAGCGCCCAGTCAGATGACCAGTTTTCGGGTGCGCTGCTCCTCCATCCCTTGATCAGAGATGATCTCATTTCCACGATGTCAAGGTCCGATTCTGTTTCGTAGAACGCCCTCGAGAGATCGTGGGCAACTGAGGCCAGGTCCCTGATGGCGGGGAACTCACATTTCGCTGGGAAAAGCGCGGAGTGTAGTCTCGGTCTGGATATCCTGATCCTCCCCCCATGGAAGTCTGCTAGGCCGACGTCACCTAGTCCTAGCATGCATTCCGAGTCTCTGGAATGAGGGACCCTCCAAACCGAATTTGATCGTAGGAGCTCTTCGATGCCCGCGACCCTTTCGTTCCATCTGTTCGGGTCTGGAGGAGTAGTCCTGACTGACTCGACATGCTTGTGGTATCGTCCGAGGGAAATTCCACACTCCCTGAGAGTCTCGGTCGCAGATTCTTGGTCTCTATCGATTAGTGACCTAATCAGTGCATCCCTGGAGCTTTCCTCGCTGCTGCTCTCCTCCCAAATCAGTATCAAATCGCCACCCTCCCACGAGAACCCCCCACAGGGAGCATCGCATACCTCGGACGAAGCGTCGATTCTGCGCCTGAGCAGACCGTCCGACCCCCAAGGCAGGAACTCCGCGATCCAATTCGAGTCCCCGCTTAGTCTGGCAATCGGGCCTCTGTCGTTCTCCGATAGCGAGACGGAGGACAGAGATGATGGATCTGGAACCATCCCCCATGATGTCAAGTCGGATATTGCTTCCTCCCACTCGGAGATGCCATCGATGGGTATCGGCTCGACCAACTTGCAAGTCATTCCAATACCAGCAAAGGAGCGAGGCTCGAAGCCCGATGGGGCTTCTGAGTCATCTATGACTTCTTTCATGGCCGCAGGCCTCCATTTCCTCTCCCAGACAGACATGTTCCTCAGACCTAGGAAAGGGTCCGAGGCTTCATTGAATCGGTCTCCGAAGCCTTGAATCATGCAGCCTCGAGCGAGCCCCGTGGAGAAGCAGGTATCTAAGCTGCCCCTTGCCGTCGATATGGATGGTACTCTGATACTTACCGACATGAGCTGGGTCAGCATCAAGAGAGTCCTGCTGAGGCGGCCGTGGATAATTCCCGGAATGATAGCGAAGGAATTGACTGGAAGGAGAGCTCAGTGGAAAAGAGACCTAGCTGAGAGGTTGGTCTTCGACCCATCCGAACTGGAATACCACAGGGAGTTCCTAGACTGGCTAACTGGTCAGCAGGCCAAGGGCAGGACGCTGGTGCTGGCTACGGCATCGGACAGAATCATTGCAGAGCAAGTTGCTGGTCATGTTGGATTGTTCTCGGATGTAATGGCATCCGACTCAACTTTCAATCTCAGAGGTGAGAAGAAGGGGGAGGCACTCGCATCCAGGTTCGGTGAGAAGGCTTTCTCTTACGCTGGAAACAGTAAGCACGACATCCCAGTGTGGAAGTACGCTGGAGAGGTGATTGTGGTGAATCCAGAAAGAGGTTTGCTGGACAAGGTAGGGGATTCTGCAGACATAATTTTCGAATAGGTCATTACTGGTTAGTAGTCATAACGTTGGTACTGCCCGGGCACAGTAATGGGAAGGGGGAGGAAGAGCGCAGGTCGATTAATCGACAACATAGCCAAGGGACTACTCAGATTCCGTATTATATCGGTTCCAGCGAGGCTCATTTCCAACTCACGGCTAGCTTGGAGTTTCGTGTCAAGATTAGATAGAGTTCGAGTCAAGAGGCAAAGGGACAGAATCTCGAGAGGGGGGCTTCCGAAGCATGTCTCCATCATCATGGATGGAAATCGCAGATTCGCTTTGAGCCTCAGTATTGGGACTGAGATAGGACATGTCCACGGTAAGGAGAAGCTGAAGGAAGTGATGGATTGGATAATGGATTTAGGGATACCATACCTGACGGTGTACGCGCTTTCGACGGAAAATCTCTCCAGCAGAGAGGAGGATGAGTTGGAGTCGCTATTCGACTTGTATGTGGCAGGTCTGAATGAGATTTCAGAAGATGAGAGGATTCATTCTGAAGGAGTCAGAGTTAGGGTTGTGGGGAGAAAGGAAGAGCTCCCGGAGAGGGTGAACGAGGCAATAAGAAATGCAGAGGATAGGACCGGCGGTTATTCCAATTTTACCTTCACGGTTTGCCTGGCATATGGTGGGAGGGAGGAGATTGTCGATGCAGTGAAGGAGATTGCTTCCGACCATGCGACTGGCGAATTGTCATTGGATCAGATTGACACAAATGAGATCTCGAGTCGTCTTTACGACGCAGAAATTCCAGATCCCGACCTGGTCATACGAACGAGCGGAGAAGAAAGGGTCTCGAACTTCCTGCTTTGGCAAATCGCTTACTCTGAGCTCTACTTCACTGACGTTCACTGGCCTTCGTTCTCTAAGGCGGTTCTGTATGAAGCGATAGAGACCTACCAGAAGAGGAGGAGAAGGTATGGCGGGTGAGGGGGGCTACAGAAATCCCGCGCTCGCGGTGGATGCCGTCTCTTTAAGGGAAGGACCGCGCGGACTCCAAGTTCTTCTTATCACCAGGGGCTTCCCGCCTTATCAGGGGAGGCTCGCATTTCCGGGGGGTTTCGTGGAAAGGGGTGAAGACCCGGAAACTGCAGTACTGAGAGAGTTGAGCGAGGAGACTGGAATCGAGGGAAGTAACCCTGAGCTATTCGCTGTTAGGGGAGACCCAAACAGAGATCCAAGAAAGCATATCGTCTCTATCTTCTACCGGGTTAGAGTCGATGCGGATGCCATTCCTGAGGCCGGGGATGATGCCAGAGATGCCGAATGGATAGATCTTGAAGGCCTGGTGGCTGAACAATTGGCTGGAGACCATTACTCAATCATCGAGGAACTACGCAAGTAAGCCTATACACAGCACCTCATGGGGTTGACATGGGCAGGAAACTGAAGATAGATACTGGAGAACCGAAATTAGGTCCGTACACACCTGGGATAAACGTCAAAGACCACATATGGCTATCCGGCCAGATAGATGTCGACTCAGGTGATGACATAGCGTCGCAAACGACCGGGACTCTGTCCAAGATTGATGATCTACTAGCAGCTGCAAACAGTTCCAAAGCCGATTTGGTGAAAGTTACCATCCTTATGACGGACATAGGTTTCTATGGGGAAATAAACGAAATTTACTCAGATTGGCTGGGAGATACAATCGCTCCAGCAAGGGCGGCATACGAGGTCTCGAAGCTCCCTGGTGGGGCATTGGTGGAGATAGTCTGCGAGGCTTTCAGAAACTCAGGAGAGTACAGGACCGATCTTCCAGCGGAACTAGAGGAGGCCTTGGTTTAGTCGTGGACTAGCCAAGGGGAAATTACAGCCTGGAACCAGGTTCAGAATAAGTTGGAATTATCATGAGCGTTTTCAAAGCATATGACATTAGAGGAATTGCAGGAAGTGAGCTTGACACGGAATTCTCGGAAAGGCTAGGCAGGGCGATAGCGACTCACTTAGACGCGGATTGTGTCTCGGTGGTCAGAGACATCAGGGATTCGAGTCCGGACTACCACGAGGCCTTCGTCAGGGGCCTACTTACTTCGGGAGCAGATGTTATTGATCTGGGGATATCAACAACCGGGGTGCTGTATCGTTCGACAGTAGATCTTCCAGTGGATGTCGCCGTTGCGATTACTGCTAGTCACAACCCCCCTGAGTATAATGGATTCAAGATTTGCGAAGGGAAGATGCCTCTGGGAGGAGAAGAGTTGCAAGAAGTTAGGAAGACATTCGAAGAAGGTAATTTCAGAGAAGGGAGTGGCAATTACAGAATCATGGACTCATACGAGGAAAGGTATGTCCAGTCAATCCTTGACAGCGTTGGACGCCCATCTCGTGACATCAGAGTAGTTTTAGACTGTGGGAATGCAGTACCGGGACCCCTGGCAGTCAAAGTTCTGGAAAGGCTCGGAGTGGATGTAATACCACTCTACTGCGATTGGGACAACTCGTTCCCAAATCACCCCCCGGATCCAACTAGGCAAGAGAACATGAAAGATTTGGGGAGAGCTGTTCTAGAGCATGGTGCAGAGTTTGGCATAGGGATGGATGGAGATGGAGACCGCCTAGGTGTGGTTGATGAGAATGGCCAGTTCATACACCCTGATCGACTGATGGGAATTTTCGTACAGGAAGTTCTCTCGAACCTTCCTGAAAATGCAACTGAGGAGCAACGCACTATTTTCTTCGACGTGAAGTGTAGTATGGCTTTGGAGGAGGCAATAGAGGAACTGGGGGGAGTACCTAAGATGGTGAGGACTGGTCATACCTTCATGAAAAAGGAATTGAGGGAATTCCCAGGCTCTCCGATGGCCGGGGAGATGTCTGGTCATTTCTTCATGAACGACCACTGGGACGGATTTGACGATTCGATCTACTCTGCTGCAAGGCTTCTAAGCATAATTGGTATGGATCCGTCTCCAGAACTAGGAGGTCCTAAATTCTCCGAGAGGTTCGACTTTTTGCCAGAATATCCAACTACTGATGAAGGAAAGGTCCCTCTGGTTGGTGAAAGGGAAGAGGTAATGGAAGCGGTGGTTTCGGCATTCTCAGACATGCCCACATCTACAGTGGACGGAATTAGGGTGAGGTATGATGATGGTTGGTATCTGTGCAGGCCAAGTAACACAGAGCCGATACTTGTGATGAGAGCAGAAGGTCGTAATCAAACGGCGTTGGATTACATTCTTTCGGATGTGGGAAGGAGGATTGGCGAAATAGTCGATCTGGAGAAGCTGAAGTAGCCTAGTAAACCGATTCTCTTATGCGAATCTCCTAAGTGGCTGCGACGCTGCCACTGTAGCTTAGACTGGTAGAGCGTCTGATTCGTAATCAGAAGGCCGGGAGTTCGAATCTCCCCAGTGGCTCCACATTGAGACTGTAAAAAAAGTGTTAGCCGAACTTCAGGAAAGACTCCTTCAGGGAGGCGATTACAGGCATTGGTTCCCCAGACAGGAAGCTCATGGTTGATCCCCCTCCAGTACTGTTGTGTGAGACTAGAGAGGAAACGCCCCTACTATTGACCAGGGCACTGGTATGACCGCCGCCGATTATGGTCATTGCATCTGTCTCAGTACACATATTGAGAATCTCTATGGTACCAAACGCGAAGTCGGGGAGCTCGAAGTAAGATGCTGGGCCGTTCCATAGAATGCATCCTGCATTCTCAACTAATGGCTTCAGAGATGCTAGAGTCTGAAGTCCGATGTCATAGATTGGATCCTCCGTAGGTAGATCTGAGACCGACAATGGCCTTCTGCTACCCTCTGATTCAACTGCCACATCAATTGGAAGGAATATCTTCTCAGGATTTTCCAAGAATATCTTCTTCCCCGTTTCCCATGCAGTTTCGAAATCGCTGCCAAGGGTGGTTATGATGAATTCCTTGTTCCTATCGCCAATATCGTTTCCTGCAACCCATAGCATTAGATTCCCGGTAACTCCTACGAACGCAATCTTATCCACCTGGCCCTTGGATATCAGATTCAAGGCAACCCTGACTGAATCGTCGCATTTTGCTCCTCCAAGGATTGCAAGGTATGGATTGGGAGGATTACTCAATGCCGTCCTCAGATTCCTGATCTCTTTCTCCATCAGAGTTCCAGCCACACAAGGAATGGAGTTGGTGAATCCGGTAAGCGTGGGAGACCTACGATGAGCCGCTGCGAATGCATCCGTGACGAGCAGGTCAGAAACCGAGGATAGTCGGGACACCAGTGAAGTGTCTTCGGTCTGTTTGTTGGAGTCATACTTAGTTCCGTATTCTTCCTCATTCATCCTAACATTATCCAGGAAGATAATTTCACCATCGGAGAGAGACTTGATCGCTTCAACTGCTACATCCTCACATATATCTGGAACGAATCGTATTTGTTTTCCGAGAAGTTTGGAGAGGCGGTCACAATGTTTCTGCATACTAGTGAAGTCGGATTTACCGGGTCTGGACTGATGGCCCAGAATCACTACACGAGAAGAAGATAGGGCGTCCAGAGTTGGGATTATGGCTCTCAATCGCCCATCGTCTAGCAATCTCCCTGTTGAAGGTTCAAGCGGAGAATTGACGTCCACCCTGTATAGGACTGTACGACCGCTGAGGTCCACATCGTCGAGGGTGAGCACCCCTTCCACAGTAACTGGACCGAGGGTTCGGCTTTGGCCGTTTTGGACGGAAATTTGATTGTGTTTTACCCAAAACTGCTTTCCGCTGTGCCCACTCAAGCGACTACATGGACTGGGACACATCGCAATTAGTCGGCCCTGAAGGCGATGACTGGAGAGTTCCAGTATCAGAGCTCGAGAGCAGGCAGAAGAGGCTATCTTTGGCCTTGGCGGATGAGGGCTTCGAGTCGGCGTTCATTGAGGACCCCGTGGAGTTGTATTGGCTTACTGGAGGGAGGCAGAACTCGGCATTCCTGATAGGTGCCGAGGGTTCTGGCATTCAATCAAGACACTGGGTACGCAGATCAGTAAAAAGAGCCACCTTTGAGAGTGGAGGAGATGACTGCCCACATGTAACAGAGAAGCACCCCCGTATGGGGGATTTGTCACAGATGTTAGTCAGATCCGGTTGTACAATGTCTCCTGCAATGTCTGGAGGAAAGATTCCACAAAGCCGTTGGAGTTTCATACAGGGTAATTTGAAGGATCTCTCAGAACGTGAACATGACTGTACTGAAGTCCTGTATGGATTGAGGGAAATAAAGTCAGACTGGGAATTATCCATGATCAAGGAGAGCGGCGAGGTAAACCGTTCAATGTTCGAAGAAATTCGAGACTACGGTGGCCTTGGTAAAACAGAGTTGGAAATGGCCGGTGTTGCCGAAGAAGTCAGTAGGTCCTCGGGTTTTGGAGGGAGAATTCGGATGAGGAAGTGGCCGATGGATTGCGATAGGGTCGTAATCGCTGCTGGTAGATCTGGCGGAGTCCCATCATATTTCGACTCCGCAGTAGGAGGCATTGGAGCAAGTCCAATATCCTCACTTGGTTCTGGATTCGCCAGGGTAAGACAAAATGAACCCGTACTGGTGGATATTGTTCACTTGCACAGAGGATACGTTTCGGACTGCACTAGGATGTTCTGTTCTGGAAAGCTAGACGAAGAATGGATGCTGAGATTAGAAGACATGACCGAGATTAGCGAGTTGGTAAGAAGTAGTTTGGGAAAGGGCGACAATTGCTCTGAGGCCTGGGAAATTGGTTTTGATGCTGCTAAGGAAATGGGCCGGCATGAGAATCTGATGGGGATGAAACCAGAGCAGGCGAGATTCCTCGGACACTCCGTAGGATTGGAGCTCGACGAGACCCCGGTAATTGCAAAGGGGTTCGAAAGGCCTCTTGAAATCGGAGGAACGATGGCGATTGAGCCGAAGGTTATCTACAGAGATGGGGCAATAGGGATAGAAGATAGCTGGACTAGGACTTCGGATGGGATGGAGAGCCTGACTCCCGGTGCCGATCTGCCACCATTGATCCACTGGTAGTGCAAAATGCCACAGACAGCCCTATTTCCTGATTCATCCGGGGCGTTACATGAGTGAGAGCGCGGGCTCTATCCATAGAGCCGTGGCGAGAGCGCTTAGGAAAAGGACGGACCCTCATGGGAAACCGATTGTGGATTCTTCAATCCTGAAGGGAGTAGAAATTGATGAGTCTGGAATAGTGGAGCTTTGGATTAAACCTAACCACCCACACTGCCCCTGCTGCCTAAATGATCTAATCGATTTGAGGAGTTCATTGAAGGATCAACGAGGTGTTCTTGCATGCCACATTGAGATCGTCGGAATTCCCGAGTCGGAAAGGTGGACTGCAGCCATTAACGAATGACTATCCCTATTCCCCTTTGCCTCCGCCCCAGTTGTTTCGCTCTTCTACCTCAGTGAGCTTCTGGGACACCCTGGTGTACAACCACCAAGACATAACGGAAATTCCGATTATTGATATTGTTAGTGAGACCACGAAGTCGGATGCCTCTGCCATCCCGAATTCACCGGTCCTCCCATCTAGTCCATCTTCCAGTCTGCTTGTTGAATCGCAACCCTGCCTTCTTCATCCACTTGTTAAACTTCGTAGCTCCCGCACCAGTCGCAATGATGAACTCCTCTCTGTCCTCTTGAGCCTGGATGTATCCCTTTGCGGCTATCGTCTGATCTATCCACTCATCTATGCTCATCAGAACACCAGAGAGGGTACTGGATTCCAAAGCGGCCTCCAATTCGTCTGCAGATGCACCGGCAGACTCCAAGTCCCTCATCATCAGATCAGTTATCGAGCTTGACTGATCCTTGAGTGGGGCCTTGACGACCGGGAGGCGGGGCTTGACGTTCGGGTCGATTGAAATCCTAGATCCATTGTTAAGTCTAGATTCCACAGACCGGGCCATGGGAGCGTGAAATTCCTCCTCGCAGTCCCAGCATATGAACGAGAAATCGGAAGAGCTCTCCATGATATTACTCCCCCTGGGGTCCATCTCCTCCCCACAATGGGGACACGCATGCAGGCAGAGGACTGGGGCAATCTTCCTGCGGAAGTCAACGATATCCTGAGGAGTCCCGTCCAATTCCAGCATCTCGTGATCTCTAGCGGCCTCGAGGCCACGAGTCTCAAGTTGGTCCCTAAGCTTCGATCTCTGCTCGTCCTTGGACTCATCGTCCAGGTTGTTCTCAAGCTTCACTATCAACTCAATCGTCTTCCCGAGGCGGTTCATCACTAGCTTCTTGTTTCTGAAGTCCTCAACCCTTGCTAGACGAAGTTGCTCCTTCTTCTCCTGCAATTCGGCATGTATGTCCTTCTGTTCCCGCTTGAAACGGGTCTCTTCTATCTTGTCGACCTTCTTCTTGTCATCGGAGAGAACGTCCGCAAGGAAACGCTGCCTGCTCGACGACCTCGGTCCGGACTTTACGGCGTCCAAGACCGATTTTGCCACCTCCTTCTTTATTCCATAGTTGTTAATCAGTGTCTCGGAATCTAGCTTCTTCAGGTCACCGATCTTGATGCCGCCGTCTGCGAGAACCTGAGCTGTCGTCTCATCTATCCCCCTCCTCAGCAGAGCGAGATAGGTGTCCTTCTTTGCCACTGAATCCCTCCCTGTGTCCCAGACTGCTTCACGTCCGGGGCAATGCCTCGGAAGGGGGGGGCCTCTATCAAGTCGATGTAAAAAATGCGCTTTGCGCCTATTTCGAGGAAAGTTCGCTAACTATCGTCAACCAATCCAACGGGTCTAGATTCTCAGGCCTCATATCTGCCCAGTCGCTGGCCAATCTGGTGGAGTCGGTTGAGAGGATTCCAGATGAGGCCTTCTCCCATCTATCCTTGTGCCAACCGTTTATTCTCGAAATACGAGAAGGTGCCTTGGAGAGAAGAGTCCTCAGCTTCCTCCTCCTGTTTGCGAAGCAGTGCTTCGTAATCATCCGAAAAAGACGCTTGTCGATTCCGCTGGCTTCCTGCCTATTCACTGGCCTCATGACGACAAGTCTGGAGTTTACCCTGGGCGCTGGGCTGAAGGAGCTCGGTGAGACCTTTCTATCCAGGAAAACGTCGAAGTCGAGCCATAGGCTGAGCCCCAACGGACCGATATCGTAAGGGGGCGTTGACATCGCCATCCTGTGTGCGAACTCCTCCTGAACCAGGATTATTGCCAGTTTTATTCCATCTGATTCATTGTACCTGGTTATTCTCTCGATTATCGGACTAGATATCTGATATGGGAGATTGGAAATCACGTGGGTGATTCCTGCGGGCCAATTCTCCTTGACTGCGTCCCCCTGCTGGATAAGTAGAGATTTCTCTCTATTGCCGAACACTCTCTCCAGATGGGCTACAGATTCTTCGTCAATCTCGATCGCCGTTACTTTGGCATGGCTTCTGAGGAGTGCCAGGGTTAGCGAACCCGGTCCAGGACCGACCTCGAGAATATGGGAATCTCTAGATGGTTGCTCGGAGAACTCGCCTGGGATTTCCATCGTCCTGCCTATAACCTGGTCATCTACCAGGTAGTGCTGACCCAGCGATTTTCTTGGGTCGCGATGGTCCCTCAGTAGATCGACCAATAAGCGAGTATCGAGGTCATCCAGCCCATCCATGTTACTGCTCTATGCGGACTAGCAAATCAAGTAAGCGGGGAGTCTGTGCTGTATCCTCCATCTCCTTCACGTATCGTTCAGCCAGTAGTCTCACCGACTCGATACCGCAGTCGTCATCAACGGCCTCAAAGGAGTTCCAACCGGAACCTCCCCTCTTCTGGACCATCTGGATAGCCTTCGCGTTACCTATTCCTGGAAGTAGTTGGAATGCGTGAAACTTGAGGGACATTGGACCTGCGCTGTTGTAGAAAGAGAGGTGTCTTTCTGGTTCAGAGGATATCGAAGCGGATAGTGAAGCTACTAGCTCCTGTTGTGATGAACCGCTGAGATCCTTGAGGCGTACCTCGGAAAGGGGTCCGACGCTCTCCGAAGGGAGTTCTACAGTTTCACCGACGGAGATACCGGACGCATCGGAAACTCTAGCCCTGAGAATGAACAGAGAGGGTTCGCTTATGCACTGAACTTCGTGACCGACGGGTCTCCTCTCCTGAATGTCCAGAATCCTGATCCTAGCTTCGTGCTGGAAGGGGTCCACAGCCTCGTCACCGGCCTCCTTGGAATCCTTAGGCTCCATATTCTCTACCCTCTCGAAAATGGTTCTCCCTCATGAATGAGTTGTTTGAAACGGCCTTAGGCTAGAGCACGTGTTGGCGAATCACTGTGATGACTTCCTCGATTTCCGAGGTATCCATTGCGATTCTCTTGCTGGCGATGATTACCCTAACATCTGCTACAGTGAGTGGGGATAACTCTGCAATCTTGGAAGAGACCTCTGGATACTGCTTAAGTTTCTCATTCTCCATCAATTCGGCGAATAATCCGGAGAAAACTGCTGGATCGGTCTTGATTTCGTTGGAAGGATGTCCACTGGCACTAGCCTTCCACTCTGCGTGTTGAAGAGCCATTGTCTGCTCGTAGGAAATCTCCCCTCTCCTCTCTATGGCCTCCAGGAGCTTGTCTCTTACAGTTGCGAAGTCTACGAATTCTCTCTCAGTCACTTTTTCCACCTACTCTATCGGTCTAAGATGCTCTGGCCTCGCGACGACCGTCTTCATCATGTTCCCGTCCGCGACCCTGATGACATATGCCCTTCCTTGGGTACCGGCGATTTCTCCCGTCCTTCCCTGGAAGCGCCTGTGTGGCATTCCCTTCTGTTGTGCGCCATCGAGAACAATAGCCACTTTGTCGCCCTCCTGGTAGGTGTGCATTGTCCTGCCAATGAAGAGTCTCCTCCGATCCCTCTTGCTCTTTTTGAGAATGCTGCGAGTTCCCTGTCTAGACCCCTTTGTCCTGGTAACCATGTTCTCGTAACCCCATTATCGCGAATCGTGGCGACCTGTGGGGCGTTCTTAAGGACTCGGATGACGATGTTCTTCTCAGTCATCGTGAATCTCGAGCACGTCCAGCCATATCACTTCACAATCTGCATTTAGGACGCCCTGAACGGAGGGCTTGGTCCTACCCTCGTCCGAGTGGACCAGTTCCTTGACGTATGTTCCTGCCTCGCACCTTAGCGTCAGCTCGATCTGGTCCTCCTCAAAACTGACATTTTCGATCATGGTGACTTTTCGTCTTCTCGTCTTTGCAGCCCTCCTGTGAGAGACCCTCCTGGGAGTCTCCTGTTCGATGATTTGTCCAGAAAGGGAGAGTATTGCCTCCTGTGCTTTTTTCTCGTCATCGATTCCTTCTGCCCTGAAACGAATCGTGTATGTCTTTTCGGACCTGGACTGCTTGACCTCGTTGACCTTCTTCCTAGTACACCAACTCAACTCGTCCACCTCGACCTTTCCCGAGGCGTGAGTTTGGACCATGGCCACCAAATCCTTCGTCGGGAGGTTTCTCCTCAGCGGGCGCTTAATTTCCAGTACGAACGGCCTCCCTGATCCCAGGCAGCGGACATCGATGTCTTCCCTGCCCATCCCATGGAATGAAGTGTCTTCGGCTCCCAGGGCCTCCCTGATCGGTTCCCCGATTAGATCCTGTACGGAGTCGACGTATTGGAGCCCTGTTCCCTCGCAGGATTCGCAGCCTCCTTTTCTCCCTCGGCAAGCCCTACATGGCCAGCGTGTCTGAGGGATTCCACGAGAGACCTTCCTGTACCTTCCGTGGAGGAAAATAGGCCTCACATCCACGTCTACCCTCAGAGTTAGACCGTCTACGAGAACCATGACATCTGGTTTCTCCTTGACGAACTCGATTGTTTTATCCAACTCTCCTATCCTGGCATGAATTGCCTCGACAATTGCTCCTTTTAGGTGGTAAGAACCCTGGGCGCCGTACTTGCTCCTGATTCTGTCCTCTTCTTGGACAAGATCCTTAGGGAGATGGATTCCGAACTGCATGGTATTGAATTCGGTCTCGGACAGCTCCCCTAGTACCCTGTCAACAATATTCTCGATGTCATCGAACAGATTCTCACACATAGGGCAGTAGTCCTGGGCTATCTTTGATTCCAATTCATTGTCTCTGGTGTATGCCTCTTCCCTGATTGAGGCGCCGGCTTCTGAAGAATCCCCCCTGATCAGGCTTCCAGAGACTCTAGCCAGGCAATGGTTGCAGACGCCTATCTTGATCACATGAGCAATCCCGAGTGGAGCTGGGCATGGCGGGGAATCCCAATTCACCGTGCTTCCTTCGAAGTCGAAATCATCGCCGTCGAACCAGATTTCTTCCTGTTCCAGTTCAGTCTGAGTGTCCTCATTCTCAGACTCGGATGAGGCATAACCGGCTGTAGCGTAGAGCTGCCACTCATCCTCTTCATCCAGCTTCGTGCCGGAATCCTCCGGTTCTCTATCTTCCATGTTATCCCCACCGAGGAGGCCGGGAAGACCGGTCACCTCGATGGGAGTGAGTGGGGAATCGAGGATTTGAGTGTTCGTATTGGACTAATCCGACTTTGTTCCGTGCTCCTCACAGACCTCTCTGAGGTGGGAGAACGAGTGGATTCCGCTCGAGCAGCCTGTTGGCCACTCGAGTTGGATTCCGTAATGGCCTACGGGACTCGCCTTCGGCTTCTCCAACCTGAGCCTCATTATCTCCTGCTCGAATTCTATCCTCCTCTGTTCGTTTTCCTGTCTGGGCTTGCATTTAGCGCATTGACAATTGGAGCGTATTTTCAGATAGCCTATACGAAAAGACTCGCCATCAGCAAACCTCATGATGCAGTATTCGTCCTTCCTATCCAGTTCCACAAGCAATTCTCGGGACATTGCACCGCCTGCCAATATAACTGACGAGGAGGGAGCATAAGATATGATGCATTTGCCTCGTCACAAAGAAAATTTACCTCATTCTAGTGGGTTGTCTGATGAGGTCCATAGGCGACGTTGTTTCATTCGAAGATTGGCCAGAATTCCAGCCAAACATGACTCCCAGAGAAATCTTCCAAGAGGGCAGCTTTGGGGGTTTCTACTGGAGACCGATTTATTCATCCGTAGTCTCAATGGATCTTAGAGATGAACACTTGGAATTCGATGACTGGTGGGATGGAATAGACGAGAGCCTACTCACCAGCGAGAAGTATGACAAGAACAGGAATCGATACAACGTGAAATGCGGGACCACTCTTGACATGTGGGAAGAGAAAGGCTGGATAGTCGAGCAGGACCCCTACGGATGGGTGCAATGGTACTGCAGATTCTACAATGGCCGGAGATCGGAGGATGACCTCCGGCAGGTGAAGAGGTGGAAGGCATTCGCAGGTCCAAGGGGGAGGTTCAGGAACCATCTCATTAACAGAATAATCGCGAAGAGTGGGGAGTATGATGACGAATCGATAAGCCCGGTCGTAAGGCAGTCTCTACAGCACTGGGGGTACCGACTGACAAGGGAAGACTTCGATGAAGCCTCATTGGGGAAATGGAAATCCAGCATAGGTTAGCGGAGGAAGGGCCGATTTCATACAACATATGAAATACGAAAGATTTGGGGTTTTTTTTCATGTACCAATACAAGCACGAGACGGAGGTGGAGGCCGACGCAGAGTCGACTTTCGCCTGGTTCGAACACGAAGGGTCCTTCCGAAGACTGATGCCTCCATGGGAGGTAGCCGAGGAGGTCAGGGCTGATGACTCATTGGAAGTCGGCTCCCAGAGAGTGTTCAGGTTCCCCATGGGGCCGATCAAGATGACATGGGTAGCGGAGCACACCGGATACAAACCGCCCCATTTCTTCTCGGACACCATGGTAAAGGGCCCGTTCTGGTCGTGGAACCACGATCACCATCTGATAGAAGAAGGGGGCGTGACAAAGGTCGTGGACGAGGTCAGCTACCAAGTCCCCTTCGGACCTCTAGGAAACCTAGCTGACAGAGTTCTAGGCGGTAGGCTGGTCAGGAAACGCCTTTCTCAGATGTTTACTGCCAGGGAGCTTCGTCTCAAGAGGGACATGTCTCATCATTCGAAGTTCGACGGCTCTCCTCGAAGGAAGATCCTGGTGGCCGGTTCGTCCGGGATGATAGGCACCCAGCTGGTTGCCTTCCTGGATACCGGGGGGCATGAGGTCTGGAGGCTGGTCAGAAGGAGCCCCAAAGAAGGTAAGAAGGAGCTCTTCTGGGATCCAGCCTCGGGGGAACTGGATGCTGGAATTCTGGAAGGATTCGACTCCATCATCCACCTCGGAGGAGAGGGGATCGGTGACAAGAGATGGAGCAAGAAGAGGAAGAGCGCCATCAGGAACTCCAGAGTGGATAGCACCACCCTGCTTTCGGAGGCAATATCGAACATGAAGAAGAAGCCGGAGGTTTTCATCGTGGCGAGTGCAATTGGCTGGTATGGAGACCGCGGCGACGAGGAGCTGACCGAGGAGAGTGAGATTGGCGAGGGTTTCCTCCCGGAGACCTGCTCGGATTGGGAAGATGCATCCGCAAACCTACCCGATGAAGTAAGACATGTTTACCTGAGATCGGGCATAGTTCTCTCAGGAACAGGAGGCGCTCTGGGCAAGATGCTGCTGCCCTTCAAGATGGGAGCAGGAGGGCCAATGGGCAATGGGAAGCAGTGGATGTCGTGGATATCTCTCGACGACGAGATATACGCCATCCACCACCTGCTGATGGAAACCGGTTCCAAGGGGGTATACAACCTGACCGCACCAAACCCGGTCAGGCAGAAGACATTCGCAAAGACTCTGGGCAGGGTATTGAGGAGGCCTGCATTCGCCCCCTTACCGGGTTTTGTAATCAAAATCTTGTTCGGAGAGATGGGAGTGAAGTTGACGCTGGAAAGTCAGAAAGTTTTCCCAAACCGGCTCTTGAAGGAGGGTTACGAGTTCCTACACCCGGAACTGGATACAGCTTTGCAGGATACTTTGGGCCTTTGGTGATCTAAATAGGACCCAACGTCAGAATTTGATGTCGATCAGGTCAGAATCTTCATCCCTTTCGAATTCTAACCTTTGAAGACCCTCGGGAAGACTGATACCTGTCTCGCTTCTTGAGAACTCACAGGCCCAATTAACAAGGGATTCGTAGTCCTCTTGTCCGCTGAGTCCCCCGAGCCAAGTCAGTCCATCTTCGGATTTCAACAAGACGACGTTTCTCATGCTGCACGGTCCTAAGCAACCAGAGATGGTTAGCTGGGCTTCCTCCCCCAGATTGTTTTCTACCCATGCCTGCTCAAGGTATTCCACGGGAACCTCGTCGTATCCCTTTTCCAAGTTGCCGCAGCAGCATCCCTTGCAAACTATCACACTTACTGACATGCTGTCCTCCATCGCTAGGCTCACTCTAAGGTGACGATTGCCGCTATGTTTGACACCATCCAAGAGGAGGCAGCGCACAGTTGTAACCAATCCCCTGTGGTGCTGATCCCATATGCAAACACGCTAAGGATCCAGCATAGACTGGCTGCTGTCTGTCCTAGCCATCCAGGACTCATCATTTTCTGGATCCTATTCTGTTCGGTTCCAGGTCCAAGCACCATATCGCTCAGATCCGAATCGGCTTTCTCGCTTAACATGTGAGGCACTCCTGCCCGCAGCAGGACAAATCGTCCAGATACATCCCCCATTCCCTGTATGCTTGTACAAATTCGTCAGTAGGGATGTCCATAGACGACGCTATGCTCTGCGCTACAACCGCAAACCGCTGTCTGTACTTGAATATGAAGCAGAAGTCATGGTTGTCATGGCGAACCGAGGGGCCGCACAAGTACATCCCCGGGACCTTGGTCGACTCGTCCTGCTCGTTCAGGAGGGGAAAGCCGTCTTCCCTCTCCTCGAAAAGATGCGAGACTAGGGTTTGGCTGCCGACGAATCCGCTGGCTAGGAGAGGCTGTGTTTTGGATTTGTACACCTGTCCATCTTCAGATTTCAGCTCATAAACACCATCAACCAGTTCGATCGAGGAGACAGCGTTTTCTGCGATTAGGGTGACGTTTTCTTCGAAGCTTGCATCCCTCATTCGCTCATAGCTGAATGTGGACAGTGAAACGCTTGGGTCCGAGGTATCTAGGCCCCAAGGGTCGTCCTTATCGAAAACTGTTACTTTCTTGCCGCGCTTGGATAGATGATATGCAGCATCGACACCGCTCTCGTAACCCCCAATGATTAGAAAATCATCCCCCTCTAGATCGGCATAGTTCTCCAGAGTTGCAGTGTGGCGACACAGATCGCTTCCTGTAAATCCATCCAATCTGGGATATAGGAACTCTCCGGCAGCCCAAATCACATTTTTCGAATAGATTGCCCAATCATCGGTCTCCACGGTAAAAACGCCATCCTCTTTTGTGATTTGCGAGACCTCGACATTCTCCCTTATCGGCAGTTCAAAGAATTCAGCAAGATCCTGCAAATGCTGGGCGTACTCGCTTCCAGTAGGATGCTCGATTCTCATGTTGTACGCCGGGGAAACCCCGACTGCGATTGAGTTCAGGTCAAGCATGCCGATCGAGTTACTCGGGAAAGATGGCGTGATGAAACGAGTCTCGTCCGGCCATGATTCGAAGGAGTAGCCGACCGTTTTCCTGTCAATGATGACAAAATTGCCGACTCCTGAATGAGCCAGTGCGATTCCAACCCCTATTCCGGCTGCACCCGCTCCGACGATTATCGTGTCAAATATCTCCTTCTTGGCTCGGGCCTCCTTCTTGGTTTCCTTCGCCTTTCTCTTCCTCATTTTACCTGCTCCTTTCCATGCGGGATTGGCGTCTGCGGCGACTTCCTCTGATTCCAACTCCGTGGCTTGGCTCGTCTCGGACTCAACTGTCATGCTCTCTCGCAAAATAATAGCATTTTAAAATAAACTAATAACCTACAAAGCTCGATTTATTACATTCCCAACTATTTCATTGGGTGCTGAATATGATGCCGGCTAGGACGAGACGAGCAGACCGAAACACTCCTATGTCCTATTCGGGGGATTCTGCCATGCGACCAATGCCGGTGTGGTACCACGAAACCTACACGGAGGGGATTAGCAGGTCTGCGAGATTCCCCAGGGATCGCTACCGAATGCTCAGAGAGAGGCTCAATGACCTGCATGGAACGGGACTAATCTGCATCGAGAGTCCAGAACCAGTCGATAGGGACATCCTCCTGATAGCTCACGAACAGGATTACGTGGATAGATTCCTGAGTGGGTCCCTTGATACCAAGGAGGTAAGGAGGATAGGACTGGAGCCTTGGACCGATGCTTTCGTACCTCGTACAATGAGGATTATTGGAGGTGCGGTCGAAGCCCTGGCCCATGTCACTCGCTTCGGGGGGATGGCGGCCAACTTGGCTGGAGGGACCCACCATTCTCACAGATCATTCGGATCGGGGTACTGCGTGTTCAACGACCTTGCGATATGCGCATTGCTGGCCAGAGACGAACACGGATACGAGAAAATCGCCGTACTGGACCTCGATGTGCACCAAGGAGATGGGACTGCTACCATACTGGAGGGTGAGGAAGGAATCCTCACCATTTCAGTCCACGGCGAGAAAAACTTCCCATTCAGGAAGGCGAAAAGTGACCACGATTTTCCGCTGCCAAACGGCACAGGGGACGAAGGCTACATGCTTGCAGTGAAAGAATCTCTGGCCATCATCGAAGATTTCTCCCCTGAGATTCTCTTGTTCCAAGCCGGAGTTGATGCGCTCGAATATGATGCGCTCGGGAATCTGGATGTGTCCCAGGATGGCATGAGAATCAGAAATGGCATGGTGTTCTCATCTCTGGATCGCAAGACACCGTGCGTTCTCTTCATGGGCGGTGGCTATTCCGACCCTATCGAGCATACCGTCGATGCCTTCCACGATTTGTTCGTGGCGGCTGCCGAGTCAAATGCCTTGTACGGCCCCCACTAAATTTTGGATGCATCACAAAGGTATTGAATTCTAAATTTTCAATACAGAATTAAATAAATTCCCTACGGCTAAATGAGGCGTTAGGCATGAGAATGAGTGATTCTGAGGAACTGAAAGGACTGATCTCACGGGCCAAGTTCGTTCATGTACTCGGGGCAGGGATGAACTCGGAAAAACCAGCAAACAGGGCGATTTCGGACTTATCAGAGAGGGGGTGGAACCCGGTTCCCGTACATCCCAGGGATGCGGGCGCCAGCATTGTTGGATACCCGGTAAGACCGAGAATCGAAGAGGGGGTTCTCCCAGAGGTTGTCGTTCTATTCCTAGCACCGGAGAGAGCTCGTGATGCTGTCAAGAGGCTCCTAGTCACAAACTACGACTCTCCGGCACTGGTCTGGTTCCAGCACGGCTCCGAAGACACTGTCGCCGAAGGCTGGCTTGACGTGGCAGGATGGGGCTACGTCAAGAATGACTGTATCGTGAGATTCGTGCAAAGACACAATTTGAACACAGAGTCTGAGGAGATTCCCTGGTTCAAGCAAGTCCAGAGCGAAGATGGGTCGGGGTGCTCAGTGTGGAGCGTGCATGAATTCCGAGAAGACTCGGAGAAGTCCCCCACGGAATTGGAGTGGATCGGAGACCTACGAGACCTGGAGTTCTCCGAATCATCAATCCCCAACTACATCAGAAGTCTCAGGAACGACGGGGAGAGCCTGGAAGAATGTGCTAGGAGATTGGCTAACTAAGGTCCACCCCGGGCTATTTCGAGGCCTCCTTGAACGCCTTCAGCGCCTCCAGTGTCTCGAATTCAACGACAAATGGGGATATCGTGCCGCAGGCCTTGCACTGGTACTTCCGACCTGTCTCGAATCCCAAATACGGATAGACGTCCATGCTGAAACAGCTACCGCATGCCCTGTATGTCATGGTAGGACTAGAGGGTTGATGATATTGAATGCTTGTCAGGCATTACCAAACCGGCCCTCCGAGTAGGAGTTCACCCCTATCACTCATGAGCTGGTCTGGCCCTCTGGGTAAGCGAGCCTGAGCGCTGCTGGTGCCAGTATCAGGCTGGCAATCAGAGACAGGCCGATCATAACAGCACAGAACAGCCCGAAGGTGGAGAAGAAGCCCATCTCTGATTGGTTGATTATCACGAACCCGGTCGTATCGGAGACGGCCGACCCGAACAGGGCGATGCCGGACGCCCCTCCAACCGCCTCGATAGACTTCATCGTCCCGACTCCCTTCTCCATCTCCTCCCTGAACCGCTCTATCACGTGAATCACGTAGTCGATGCCCACGCCCAGGGAGATCGCGGCTATCGAAACTGTGACCATGTTGAGCCCGTGGCCGGTAAGGCCCACGATGGCGTAGAGCCACACGATCATCAGGAAGATTGGTGCGGAGGTGATGGTGGCTAGCAGGAGGGGTCTGGTGCCCCAGACCAACGAGCACCCCACTGCTATGAGCCCGAACGCGACAGCGTAGTTCGGCCCTGCGAGAACGTATGTGATTGATGCCATCAGAATCGAATTTATCGCGATTTTCGATGCAGTCGGAACCTTGTTCTGGGAGAGCTCGCCCAGTCTTTCGGAAAGCGGGGACTCCTCGCGGAACCCCCACCAGAGGGCCATTATGCAGAAGACCAGTCCAAGGAGCAGGGTTTCCTGGAGGTCGTCCTGCATCGAATCAGCAGCGACGAAGCGGATCACCGGCTCCCCCGTAGGAATGGCCCAGGTCACGGGATTCTCTGCATCGAGGAAGGCCGCCTCCAGGTCGCCCCTGACCCGATTGGGGGTCGCGGACAGGTTCTGGAGGGGGGACAGGTCGCTCTCCAGCTGCTCCAGTGCGGGCTCCACCAGGGAGAACTGCTCGGGGCTGGAGATTCCGTACCTCATCGCAGTGCGAGGGTATCTCGGCGCTTCTCCGGATTCGGTCAGCCATGGCTTTTCGAAGTCTAGGTTCCCCTCCACCTGTAGGAACTCTCCTACTATGCTGGGCGATAGGGAGGGGTATCCCCCGCTGGCCGGCACCCCCCTAGTCAGCATGAACCCGAATAGGAATGAGAGGCACTTGCTGTCGTCGACTATCGGGACGTAGATGAAGTCCATCTCCCTGTTGGGAATGTTCACTGTCTCGCACCCAATCCCCCCGTCTGCGGATCCGAAGTTCCAACCCGCCTCCTCGAACTGGGTCTGGTTCCACGCCATAGCGGCTCTCGTGTACCAGAGGAGCAGGTCCACTCCCAGAAGCTCCACGTCCCCGTTAGGCATCCTTGAGATCTGATCGGGGTCATCGGGCCCATGGGAGTTCATGTTCCTCCTGACATCCTCTATCGCTTGGATAACCGTCGGGTTCGTGATGTTGCCTTCGACCAGAACGTAAGCAGGCTCGCCTTCATCGCTGAAGCGGTCGTTGATCATGCCAACCCCCACTGCCAAATCGGAGTCCGCCTCCACGAAGTCCTCCACTTGGAAGTCCCCCTCCAGCGAGAGCATTATTGGGGCAGCCAGCGCAGTGAGTATCAGTGAGGCAAGGAGGACTACGGGAGCGAATCTAGCTGACTGGGAGGCTAGGTTGGACAGCCAGGAGCTGGGTATCATATGCACCACGTCGAGTGGCTCTTCATCCAGCCTACCCTTGGACTCCAGCCAGTTGTCGATGTCTAGCCTAGTGAGGGGCACCCAGAGCCCGGTGAGGAAGAAGGCGCAGAACACCCCGATCCCCGCCTCTATCCCGAAAGATCTGAGGGCGGCTATGCTTGAAGTCATGTTAGCCATGAACGCCACGATCGTGGTGACCGAAGTTAGCATGATGGCCAGTCCGACCTTGCTGATCGCCTTGTGCACTGCCTGTTCCGAGGAAGCCCCTCCTCTGCGCTCCTCCTTGTACCTGTGCAGGCTGTGCAGGCTGTCGTCGATTTCCAACGCCAGTATCAGTATTGGAAGCAGGTTGGAGAACTGGGACCTGAAGATGAACTCGTACCCAGTGGCCTTGCCAAGGACTATCGCCCAGCCTATCAGCCCGTACATCCACACCAAAGACAGAGCCAAGCTCGTGCCAACTATCGCGACGTCGGACACCCTCCTGAGGCTGGCCCAGAGCAGGACCATGATCGCTACTCCCATCAGGAGGAGTAGGTGAGCGCTGGAGAGGAGCTCTCGGTTGATTTCTACGTTGATTGCCTCTGCGAACATCAGGGAGACAATCGAATCGTCGGACTCGCGTAGGTCTTCCTCGAGAGAGAGGTATAGCCACTCGACAGAGCAGAGCTTCTGCCCTTGCGCCTCTCTCTCCCTGCAGAATTCTACCGAGTTCCGCACGGGATCGGTCTCTAGCTCCAGACCGTTCCTCTCGTATCCGAATTGCGAGGTTGCGTTCTTCCAAGTGAAGGTCCAGCCGTTCCTCTGCATCTCATCACGATCGAAGTTCACGATCAGCCATGCGGCTGACGCCGACCAGCGTCCCCTCTCCCAGTTGTCCGAAACAAGTGACCCGTTCTCGGAGATTCGATGTCCCACTGGCCCCACGACCAATCCATCCTCGTCTGGTAGGAAAGCCCTGTCATTGGATAGGAATCTCAGAAATGCTCCGTTGCTGTTGTTAGCCATTCTGTGTGCGGCTAGGTCTATGTGGTCCTGGGTTAGGTTTGGATTATCGAAGGTCAGACACTCCAACTCTCCACAATCGCTCCAATTCGTCGGGGCCGGATCCGTGGATGCCTCAATGTCCAGAGTTGCAGACAGTTTGTATGGATCTATCCTGGGTTTCGTCAGTGAGGACTCGTTTGCCATGAATGTCCTGAACTCTGTTGCTAGGTCCAGGATCCCGAAGGTGGGATCACCCGATATCTCCGAGGCCAGAGGGAGGTAGAACTGGGAAATCTCGCTAGAACGCAGAGTGTCCGCATCAGTGTCTATTTCTCTCAGGACAGTGAGGTTCAGGATTCCACCTCGGGGATCCGTGACGCCACCTCCAACTCCGGGGTACTCCGCGATCATATCGACATCCGAGTCAGGATCTCCTACGTACGCTGGGTCTCTGACAAAGATCCCGAAACCCCAGATGTTGCCAGCGGCAGTGAATTCGTCTCGTAGAACCTGATTCGCTTCCAGTTCGGGCGATTCCATGTCGTAAGACTCAATGTCTATCGGTTCGAAGGAGGCAATGATTCCGGGAATCATGAGTACTGAGACTACCAAAACGAGGAAGTGCACCTTTTTCCTTCTAGGAATGAGATAGTCCGCTAGACCTTCGAAACTTCTCATGTAATACCCTGAGAATCTCTTTATTTGACTGATTGTATCTTCACAGTCCTGCATCTCTAAGGCTGTTGAGTGCCTCGACTTGTGAGTCAGACAGTTCCTCTGGCTCGGAGAGAGTGAACTCCACGTCGAGTGCACCACCGGCATGGCCGTGCCCCTGCAAACGTCTCCTGTCCCCTATTCTCGTCCCTTTGGGAATCTCGATCTGGAGTCTCTTCCCAGAAGGGGTGGTGATCCTGACTTTCCCCCCTAATGATAGCGTGGAGTATGGAATTCGAACTTCTTGGATCAAACGTCCATCCTCCCATCGCCGGCCCTCCTCAGCATCCAGACGCACTGTAATCAGAAGGTCTCCTGATTCTCCCTCTGGGTGCTCATGGCCCATTCCCTTGAGACGCAGTTGATGGCCATGCTCAGCGCCCATCGGAACTTTGACTGTAATGGTGCTCCCCTTTGTCTGAATCCCCGTTCCTCCGCACGTTGGGCATCTTCTGGAAGTGCCGAAGCTGGAACCATCGCAATCTGAGCACCTCCTCATCCTCCTATGGCTGAATTTGACCTCGGTTCCGGCCAAAGCCTGTTCCAATGTGATGTCCAAACCAGCCTCGATGTCTGCTCCCTTGGTAGTTTTCTTTGATTCTCTCGGGTCCCGGTTCGAGCTATCGAACCTGAATCCTGAACCGGGCTGTTGGGCTCCCCTGCCACCCATAAACTGAGAGAAAATATCACCTATATCCACCCCTCCTCCGAACGGGGAGCGAGTTCTCCCACCTTGGAACATCTCTTCCATCCTCCTCTGTTGGTCGTGATCGCTTCTTCCTTCCGCAGTCCCAATCTTGTCGTATGCAGACTGAATGGACTTGAACCTCTCTTCTGCTGCAGCATCTCCCGGATTTCTATCGGGGTGATACTGCCGGGCTAGCTTCCTGTAAGCCCTCTTTATCTCTGCATCAGAAGCATCCTTGGACACAGCGAGTGTTCTGTATGGATCCCCCGTCATGCCAGTTGTCAGCAAGGCATCGTCCTTCAACCTGATGAGTGAGGAGAAAGCACCGATGTGCTAATCATTGGTGCCTGACTAGGACAACCATGGGAGTTGGCTGGGCCGTTTTCAGAAACTATGCTGGACATGCTAAGGAGATACTAGGGGACGTGACTGACTATCCGAGGTTCTTCCTGATGCCTCCCTCCGCGATGGTAGAGGCGACTGAAGCTGGAGAAAATGTTGTGACTCTTCTTGAGCCGGATGAGCACATAGACCATGAAGTTGAGATGGTCTTCAGGTTAGGAGATGATCTTACTCCAGCACAGATGTGTGTGGGTATTGACACGACTAATAGAACCCGCCAGACCATGGCAAAGAAGGAAGGGTGGCCCTGGCTCGAGGGAAAGGGTTTCAGAGGGTCTGGAGTACTTGGAACCTGGACTGACTGGGACGACAGGCCGATGGAGATAGGCCTGTCATTGAACGGTGAGACTAGGCAGCTATCCTCGACAGAGGCCATGGTTCACTCAGTTGAGTCCTTGTTGGAGCATCTCAATAACTGGTACGACCTAGAACCGGGGGACATGGTATGGACGGGGACTCCGAAGGGAGTTGGGCCAATGAGCCCGGGCGATTCAGTGAATGCCTGGATGGACAATTCGGAAGGAGACAGAATCAGCGTACTGAATGCAGTATGCGAATAGGGGTTTCAGGAGTGCTAAGATGGACTCCGGCACTAGGAGAATCACGAATACGTGGTTAATTCAAGAGGGTGGTTCCGCTAGCAGAGGGGACTTTCTGCTACACAGCGATGGGTCTGTATCAGATAGCAAAGGTGACGAGGACGTTATCGAGACTATCGATGGTAGGCATCGCTTGGTAACCCGCTCATTGCAGAACTGGCATACACATCTCGGGATGATTCTAAATCGAGGGATGGGAGAGGGTTTGCCTCTGATGGAGTGGTTGGAAACAGCGATATTTCCCGTCGAGAAGCGACTCACGAGTGAATTGGTGGAGTTTGGGACCAGAGCAGCTGCGGCAGAGATGATTGCGACCGGTACAACCTATGCCTGTGACATGTACTACTACACCCAGACCGTGGGCGAGACCCTAGCAGAAACAGGTGTCAGAGCAACTCTATGCGGGCCCATTACAGATGGTTTGACACCCAACTTCAAGCCAGGTTCTGGAGATGCTTTGCGTCACATGGAGAGTCTGATCACCGACCCTTCCCCACGTCCTGGTAGAATCGAATACGGGATAGGCACACACTCAGTTTACGTCTGTGACGAGGAGATACTTCGCAAGGGTTCAGAGCTAGCGAAAAAGACAGGATCACTGTTGCACATACATACATCTGAGACAAGGAAGGAAGTGGCCGACTGTCATGCCAAACACGGCATGTACCCCATTGAGTATCTTGACTCTATTGACTACTTCCAGGACGCAGAAAGCGGAGGTACGGTTTGCGCCCATTGCGGCTGGGTCACCAAGAAAGAGATGAGGATTCTTGCCGGGCACGGGGCTCACGCTGTACACTGTCCGACCTCGAATCAGAAGTTGGCATGCGGAGGTACCATGTCGTATCCCGCGATGAAGGAGGCGGGAGTAGACGTTAGGCTTGGAACCGATGGTTCAGCAAGCAATAATTCACTGGACCTGAGAGCCGAGGCCAAGGCTGCTAGCCTCGTACAGAGACACGATCATTGGGATGCTAGGATTCTCGGACCTGAACAGACCTGGGATTTGGCAACCAAGGGGTCACAGGACTGGGTTACATGGGACCTCTCGGACATTAGGATGAGGCCATTTGGCAGGGACGGGAGGAGGTTGCTATCCAATCTGATCTACTCTGGGGCTAAGGTCCTGGACGTATTCGTAGAGGGAGAGGCGGTCAGGAGGGATGGGATGACTTTGACTCTAGACGAGGATGTGGTTGCCCAGGAATTGGAAGAGTCCGTGACCGAGTACTACCAAGATGTTTGATTCAAGGGTGGAATAGAAACGCTGCTGCAAGTACTCCGTAGGATGATAGGAGCATGGCCCCTTCCAACCAGTTAGATTTCCCATCTGCTGCGATCGAGTTGACGATTAGCACCGCTAGGAAGGCCGAGACTGTCTCGAGGGTGCCAAACTCGAAGGTCAGTGGAACACCGAGTGCCCACGCGATGATTACCATCAGGGGAGCGATGAAAACTGCAATCTGGGTCGAGGATCCCATAGAAATCGCGAAAGAAAGGTCCATCTTGTCCTTACCAGCGACTGTGACTGCGGTAAAATGCTCCGCAGCGTTTCCGAACAGCGGAAGAAGTATGACGCCGATGAAAAGGTGAGGAAGACCGAAGTCTTCTGCCGCATACTCGACGGAGTGAACAAGGATCTCGGCCATCCACGATACTAGGACGGTCGCAACAACCAGCAGGATGATTGAGTCTCGCTGTGTCATTTCCGGTTCTTCGTGATGAGACCCGTCCGTAGCGAAAAGGTGTACATGAGTACGGAATTGGAAGAGCAGGAACAGGCCATAGACCAAGAGCAGGATTGCCGCGGCGATATGGCTTAGATCCAGAAGTCTGGAGTCTCCCCCCTCGCCCCCAACCGAAGAGTGGAATACCGTCGGAATGACCAGGACAATCATTGAGAGGAGGAGGAGGGATCCGTTGGAGCTAACTTGTGTCTCGGAATATTTCTGCTCTGAATGATGTATTCCACCCCATACGAATGCGAGTCCCATTACCAACAGGAGGTTTCCAAGGATACTCCCAATCAGGCTGGCTTGTACAAGTTGGATGAAGAAGGATTGTGTTTCTGGGTCAGCAACTCTGGATGCCTCCAAGATAAGGAGGACCGCGATAATGAGTTCTGCGGCGTTTCCGAATGTAGCATTCAGCAATCCACCAAGAGATTCAGTTGTCCTCAATGCTATTTCCTCTGTTGCTCTACCCATGAGGAATGCCAGAGGCATAATTGCTACCAGAGAAGAGAAGAATGCCATGGAGTGGTTCTGATCTATGTAGTTGAAGTAGAGAGTTATCGGTAGTGCGAATAGTAGTATGTTCAGCTTTGTTTCCCTCGGGTCCATTGCCTTCAACCAGCTAACTGACTCTGCCATATTGGTAGGGACAGTAGTTTTCTAGGTCAATGTTGCGATTCGGCACGGAGTATTCTTGTCGTTCGGACTACTCGATGTGTTCATGGATAGGTGCTTTAGGCTGGCACTTACGGGAACTCCGGGGGTTGGAAAGACCACTATATCCTCACTACTATCTGATGTTGGATATCAGGTCGAAACGGTGCAGGACATTGCAGAGAGGTTTGGTTGTATTGACGATGTTGACCCAGAAGATGGCGCAAGGCCTATCAATATTAGCGATTTGAATACCCAGATTCATTCTGAATGGAAAAATGATCCGATTAAATCAATCGTTATTGACGGTCATCTCTCTCACTTGCTACCGGTTGAATGCGTCGTTGTTCTTCGTTGCAGTCCATCTGTTCTCAGGAAAAGATTGACTGGGAGATCATACGCGGAACAAAAGATCTCAGGCAATACTGACTGGGAGATACTTGGATCGGCTTGGGCCGAGATGGATGATACTATTCCGGCAATAGAGTTTGACACTTCGACAGATGGAGTGGAAACAGTGTTTCAGGGAATTATGGATTGGGTAGCAGATGACTTCAAGCCGAGAAGGCCACTCAGTCTAATCGACTGGATAGAGAGAGGAGAGGTTTAGGATGTTCGAGAAGATGAGGGAAAGGTGGACGAAAGCGATTAATCCACTAGTTCACAGAATGGAGGGCGTCGATCCTAGTTTACTTACTTGGACCAGCCTCGTCTTGTCTATTTTTGCATTCTATCTCCTGATGACCGCAGGCAATGACACCAATGGAGCAATCCTGATCGTTGGAGGTGTGATCGTGATTCTAGTCGCCGGAGTTTTAGACGGATTAGACGGAGCCCTGGCAAGGCACCAAGGAACTGATGGGCCATATGGGGACTTTCTCGACCACACTATTGACAGGATAGTCGATGTTGGAATTCTAGTTGCAATCGGGATGAATGCAGCATTCGTGGACAATGTCGGCTCTGGATATCTGGCTGGCCTCCTCACCCTCTTCGGTTCTTACATGGGCACTCAGGCCCAATCGGTCGGTCTGGACAGAATTTATGGGGGATTCTCGAGAGCCGATAGGATGGTGCTAACTCTAGTTGCGCTGGTTCTGGCTGCATGGCAGGCGCATTGGGGGGTAGCAGGAATAGAGATATCCGATCTCCACTGGTTAGGAGAATGGGCGCTACTGGGGAACAGTGAGTTGAACGGTATGACTTTCGCTTTGGGTATTTCAGCTTGGGGCGGAGTGTACACATTCCTAGTCAGATTCGTCAAAACTAGGAACGGGCTACTGGCCTGAGTGGCATCAAGACTGAGGCGTAAAAACGCTTGTCTGACCCATATACAATGGGGCAATGGTTATCCTCTATTCAACGCCCCTAACTTCCGTGAAGCACCTAATCGAGAGAGTTCTGGAGCTCAACGATGACGAGACACAGTCACCGTTAGTTCCCGAAGTTGAGGAAGTCCCAGACCTCGAGAACCTTCTGAAATCGCTACAACCGAAGATTAGGGTCTTTGGTTGCGGTGGGTGTGGATCAAACACGGTTGCCCGATTAGAGCAAGAGGGCCTGTTCGATGATGAATATGTCAAGGGGATGGCAGTAAACACAGATGCTCAACATCTATTGAGAGTGAATGTCGAGAACAAGGTACTGATTGGTCGGTCCGCCCGAGGCAGGGGGGCGGGGGGCGATCCAGAAAAGGGAGAGCAAGCAGCGTACGAGTCAGAGCGTGTGCTGAAAACAGAGGTTGAGGAGTGCGATTTAGCATTCATCACCGCGGGCCTAGGTGGCGGCACTGGGACAGGCAGTGCCCATGTCGTCGCCAGGCTCGCAAAAGCATCTGAAGCTCTGACTATTGCAGTAGTTAGCTACCCCTTCGTATCAGAGGGCGCCGTACGTAGACAAAATGCGGAATGGGGGCTAGAGAGGCTAAGGGAAGTATGCGATACTGTGATAGTTCTTCCAAACGAAAGACTGCTCGAAGTCGAGGGAGTGAGGGATCTCCCTCTGGATGCAGCATTCAGGGTTGCAGATGAGCTCCTGATGAGGAGCATATCCGGAGTCTCTGAAATGATCGCTAAGGAAGGAGTCGTCAACCTCGACTTCCAGGACCTCCGCTCAGTCATGGAGAACGGAGGAGGAGTGGCGATGATCGGACTTGGAGAGGCTTCAGTAGAAGAAGGAGCCGAGAAAGCAACCATGGAGGCGCTACAATCTCCTCTTCTTGATATTGATATTTCAGATGCCAGAGGAGCTCTGGTCAATGTAGTAGGTGGACCGGGTCTGACGCTCGGAGAAGCGGAGCAGTGTGCCAAGATAATCCGAGAGAGCATCAATCCGTATGCGAGAATGATTTGGGGGGTGACTACAGACGAATCAATGGGCAGCGATATCAGAGTTCTTCTCGTCCTGACCGGGGTGAAGAGCGAACAGATTCACGGTGCTTCTCTACACACTCAGATGAGGAACCTAAGAAACAGAACGGTAGAGTTCGTTAGTTAACCGTATCAAAATTCGAGTAGACGAAGATTGATTGCTTCCCGTTGTCCTTAAATGGAATCTGTAGGTCGGCGGGATGCTTCTAGGTGTTAGCATGGCGGTTGAGAACTCTAAGGTAGGCCCTATCGAAGAGATGGCTCAGTCCTGGCAGGACGAGATCGAGGGGCGTGTCAAGGGACTACAGACCGGTTCCTACGCTAGAATCCTGAAGATGGCCAAGAAGCCTTCTAAGCAAGAGTTCAGGCAAACTGTAATCGTTTGTGGAATTGGCATGTTTGTGCTGGGTGCAATAGGTTTCGTAATCCTAGCCCTAATGGTCAATGTTTTCCCGCCATTTTTCCAATGGCTGATAGGTTGAGGCGGTAAGATGTCAGAGGCATACACTGTATATCTTCGAAGCGGAGAGAAGGTGCTTCTGATGCAGCGCTCAGATGAGGTCGCTGACTTTCCGGGTGCATGGGATGGAATTCACGGCATAGGGGATCCTAATGACCATGAATCGGTAGTTGCTAGGGTTACAGAGTGCACCGGGATTGCGGCGGAGAGTCTGCAGTTGGTTCGCTCTGATATGGCACGGGGGCTTGCCTACGGAAATCGATTGAATGACGTTACGCCAATTCTGTTCATTACAGAAGAGGCTGAGGTAAGTCCTGGAGCCCTGTACAAGAATAGTGAGTGGGTAGATCCCGGTGCAATTCAGACCAAGGACTACGCGACTCCGCAGTTGAGAGAGATGTATGGCGACGTTGCCTCTTACCTGTATATCCTGAAAACCTCGATCGGTCAAGAACAGAATGTAGCAGGAGAGATACGTGCCAGATTGTCTGGAACTGGATCACTAAAGGATATCCAGGACAAAATCTTCGGAGTTCTCAGTCCTCATTACATGAAGGGATTCATCTTCGTTGAAGCCACTGCTATGCACCATGTGCAGAAACTGATCGGAAGAGTTGGCGTTGGAGTCACTCCTCTGAAGAATTGCAGCAAGGTTCTAGATGGAGAGGCACCTCTTGAGGACGTTCTTCCTTACTTGGAACCCAAGGCTGCGACTTCTGGAATAGAAGAAGGCTGTATTGTCGAGATATCTGGCGGAGCATTTAGGGGCCAGGCTGCAAGAGTCACCAGAGTTGCAGAGACCAAGGAAGAGGTGACAGTTGAGTTATTCGAGGCAGCCGTACCCGTTGCACTCACTGTCCGGGCAGACCAAGTCAGAGTTACTCAGAGAGTGGAGTAACCCGAAAAAACGATTTTCTGGGACTACATCATTATCATATAGGGAGAGCAGGTCGGCGAGTTCCGCGAAAGGAGGTCATTTTCATGTCAGCACGCAATGAAACCCCTCACAAAGTGGTTCAGGCTCTCGGGAAGAAGAAGTGCAATGGGTCATGGGAGGAGTCAACCGAGAATCTGACTATGGACCAAGTTAAGGGCATAGCCGAGGAACAGAAGGACCGATTGACAGGGAAGTCGCTTTACGCACGCTGCCGAGAAGTAATGGGAACGTGCGTCGCTATGAGAGTCAGAGTCGAAGGAATGGAGCCAAAAATGGCTCTAAACGCAATGAGCGAGGGGGAGTTTAGCGAGCATTTCAGCTAGATTCACACGAGTTGCGGGAGAGGTGAAAAGCCTCGTGAACCGCGAAGGTGAGAAAAATGAAGGAAAATCTGCAAACGGCGATTCAGAGAGCAATTGACGAGGCCCCAGAGAGGGGCTTCGTGGAATCTATCGAGATTTCCTTCACTATCAAGGACGTTGATCTGAAAGTCCCTACAAATAGAATCCAGGAAGAGGTCAGGCTTCCATCCGGAAGGGGAAAGCCAGTGAAAATAGCGATGTTCGCCGGTGGCGAGATGGCAGCAAAGGCGAAGGCTGGGGGTCTCGAGGTAATCGATCCCACCACCATCGAGGACTTGGGTGGAAATCGTCAGAAGGCCAGAAAGATAGCAAAGCAGTATGACTTCTTCCTATCGGAAATTCCGCATATGGGTACTGTCGGAAGATTCCTCGGAGGAGTTCTGGGGCCTAGAGGAAAGATGCCAAGACCGGTCCCCCCCACTCTGGATCCGTCCGCTCTTGCGGCAGGACTGAAGGATACAGCCATAGTTCGTTCAAGGGACAGAGTGACATTCCACGCCGCAGTAGGATCTAGAGAACAGGGTATTGATGACTTGACCTCCAACGCAGTGGCCGTCTGGGAAAGAGTGACGGGCAAGCTTGAGAGAGGCGCGGGGAATATCCGTTCGTGTTTCGTTAAGACTTCTATGGGGCCATCAGTAAGAGTGGAGGTGATCATTTGATTCCTAAGGTAGCGGGATGGAAAAAAGATAGAGTTTCAGAACTAACTGAAATCTTCAACAGGGACGGAGTGGTAGCCGTTGTCGATGTGTCCGGTGTGCCTGCGAGCAATATGATCGATATGCGGAACACCCTTCGAGATAGAATGAGCATCACAATGGCCAAGAAGTCGCTAATGAGGATAGCATGGTCAAACGCTGGAAGACCCCCGGAGGAAATAGACGCCCTGCTGGAAGGCGCTCACATTCCTTGCGTGGTCCATAGTAACTCAATGAATGCCTTCGAGGTTTTCGCCGAACTGGAGAAGACCCGTCAAGGCAGGGCTGCAAAAGCTGGAGAGTCTTTTCCGGATGATGTGACGATTCCAGCAGGCCCTACAGAGTTCGGTCCAGGTCCAATAGTTGGAGAGTTCAATGCAGTGGGCATACCAGCCAAGATCGACAAGGGCAAGGTTGCTATCCAGAGAGAGACGACTTTCTCCAAGGGAGATGAAATATCGGCGGACTTAGGGATAATGCTTGCCAAGCTGGGAGTCAATCCAATTGAGATTGGGCTTATACTGACTGGAGCAATTGAAGAAGGGCATATTTTCCAGTCATCTGACTTGGACCTAGACACAGACGGACTACGTAACGACATAGTGGTAGGGACTTCTGGTGCTTTCAATCTGGCATGCAACATCAGGTGGTTCTCCTCCATTACAACTCCAACCCTCATTTCAAAGGCCTCTTCAGAGGCACTATCTGTTGCTATCGAGGCAGGGGTGTTGAACGATGATACTGCTGCTTCCATACTATCCCAAGCGCGTGCTCGTGCTCTGTCCCTAGCAGGACAATTAGATTCCTCAGCTCTTGATGAAGAGTTGCAAGCTGCTCTAGGAGCAGCGTCTCAAAGTGCTGAAGCTGCCCCCTCCGAGGCAGCAAGTTCGGAAGAGGCCGAAGAGGCCGAAGCCGTTGAGGAAGAGGAGGAAGAGGATGCTGGGTTCGGTGGACTCGGCGATCTCTTCGGATGAATAAAAAGGTGAATGAAATGGAATATGTGTATGCTGCAATGTTGTTGCATTCTGCAGGAAAGGACATCGATGACAAGGCCGTCGGCTCAGTGCTGAAGGCTGCAGGAGTCGAGGCTGACGGGGCCCGAGTGAAAGCCCTTGTAGCCTCTCTAGGCTCTGTGGACATCGATGAGGCCATGGCGACCGCGGTCGCCGCCCCAGTGGCATCGGCTGCTCCTGCTGCTTCTTCCGGTGGAGCTGCCGATGAGGCTGCTCCCGCTGAGGAAGAGGCGGCTGAGGAGCCCGAGGAAGAGGCGGGCGGCTTCGAAGGTCTTGGCTCCCTGTTCGGCTGAAGCAACGATTGGAACGAATTAACGCGAAGCCGCTATGGGCGAGGGCCTCGAGGGTGTCCCAATGTCAGTTGAGCGGATGCTGGAAATTCCCGTCAGCATAGTGCCTACCGATGCCATCAGGGCCATGAGGATTATTGGAGGGAGTCGCGGATGGGAAATGAGTCGGTTTCAAGACTCAACTTTGGTTCACCGTTGGGCGATTATTGTTCCAATAGCAAAGAGAGCTAGGGTTCTCGGTCTGAAGGTTACAGATGGAGAGGCCAAGGGACTGGAAATCAGATCTTGGAGCAACGTCCCCGGGTCATCTGGAAGGCTGTCCTTCGTTACCTTCAGAATTCCAGTGCAATTTGATCAGGGTTGGAAAGAATTCCTGAATCAATGGATTACAAAACTGCCAAGGTGCCCATGGAGGTGGACTTTCATCGAGAGATCGATAATAGGTTATCTCCTTCCAGAATTCAGAAAATCAAGGAAGATCTTCTCCAAAGAGGGCGTAGATATAGGGAACTGGAAGGGACTTCAAGACTGATGATTGACACTTCAATGATTCACATTGGGAGAGAAATTGATAGGGAGGCCAGGGAGCGACAAGCGAAGCGGCATGGACTTTCAAGATCTAGTAGATACCCCTCAGAAAATAAAGACCCTGGCTGGAACCGTGGTTTTCCTCGTTGCATTTCCCATATACTTCGAGGCCCTGCCATCTCTAATAGACGATGACCTTGGAGGTGGCGGATCTTCAGGTCTTTCGGGTTCTCTGCAGGTTAGTTTCGAGGAAGTTTCGACAACGCTGACAGAGTCAGTCACGCTAGGTGATGGACAGAGTCACGACTCATTCTTCGACTTGATGATTGAGACGGAACTAAGCATAGGATACGTGCAACTACAGATATCATGCTTCGATAACGACGAAGCTGGGCCGGGATTCACGGACGCCGTTGATGGAGAGAGCGATCTAAGTGACATTGAGGGAGTCGATGACCAGACTGCTGATGGAGCCTGCTCTGGAGGAGGAAATGGTGGATTCACGATGAGGTGGGACGTCACAGAGGGCTACACTGGCGAGAGTTACTCAGAGCAGAATATGACCGAGAAGGAAATCAGAGAGTTTTGGAACGATGGAGGTCGGGGCAGAGGCGCGTGGATAGCCACTATCACTGCTGATATCGAAGCAGTCCCAGTCCCGATAGCTGGGGAAGCGATTGACGACGATGAGGATTTCGATATCAGTTGGACTGCTGTGAGCTACGATTTGATAATTGAGCTAGCCGAAGTCTCAACTCAGGACTAGGTCTTTGCTAAGATGGAGACCACGTCCCCGTCAGAAAGTTCGTGATCAGCCCCAATCACTCTTCCAGTTCTTGCATCTATGGCCCTGACGAATCCTTCCCCTAAATCAGAATGCACTTGATACGCGAGTCCCTTAGCGGTGGTTCCAGCAGGAACTAGAATAGCGTCAGGCAGGGATTTTCCGTCTCCATCCACCCAATGAGTCTCATCCTGAACAGGGTAGCAGACAATTCTTGACAGTTGTCTGAAGACCATGTCAGAAAGAAGGCCAACTAGACCACCGCCTCTCCAGGAAGAAATAGAGTCGGAGATTGACCCCAGTGCTTCCCTCTGCCGTTCTGAGAGCATATCCTCACCCGCTTCTGTTAGACTGAAGTCAGTGTCTCCTGGTTGGTAGATTATCATTCCAGAAGAAGATGCTCTCCGAAGAGCCAGCTCGGCCTCGGCACTGGTGAAAATAGCCCTCCCTCCAGAGGACTCGATTTCCGATTCTAATTCTGTACAGCTGTGGATCTGATTGTCTGCCTTGTTTGCTGCAATAGATATCGGGAACATGCTCTTTCGGATTGATGAAGCGATTGTCCTCAGTTGGTCATCCCCCCATGATGAGATGTCTTGTGAATCCGGGTATTCCCTCTGGACGGATGAGATGGCCACAGAAATATGGATGTCCTTAGCCCCGATTCCAGTCAATCTGTCCATTAGATGCTCTTTTACGGCTCTGTTTCCTTCTGCTTGGGCCCTTCTCGAGACTCTGTCCCATCCATTCCCTATTATGCCCATGATCCACAAGTCCAGCTCGGACAGGAGGAAGCGATGCTCTTCAATTGGCTCCGAGCCACCCGAACCTACTGGATTTCCTTCCAAGTCAGTTGTTCCGGATACGTCGACGATCTGGATTAGGGCATCACACCTGGAGAGATCAGAGAGAAATTGGTTCCCCCTGCCCCTTCCCTCGTGAGCTCCTGGAACCAAACCGGCTACATCGACCAGGGTCACTGGAACCAGTCTCTTGAATCCGGAACATGAACCGGTGTTGGGCGAGCATATGCTGCCCCCCCTATCATCATCTGATCCAGAGGGGTCCAGACGGCCCGAGGATTCCCTTCGTTCACGGAGTTCTGAACAGGCACAAGGGCTTGGAAGCGGTATCCAAGTGACACCCACGTTGGGTTCTATCGTCGTAAAAGGATAGTTTGCGATATCAACCGGCATCTCAGTCAATGCTGAGAAAGCGGTCGATTTCCCCACATTGGGCTTCCCGACCAGTCCTATTCTCATGATTCCCCGATGGAGGCAGTGGCTATTGACCCATGGGCTATGTGGTCAAATCAAATCTCTGTAGCACTACCTGGGAGCTCAGTGCTGGATTCTGGAACCACAACTGTGTCTAGTTTCCCCTCCCTCTGGGCTAGAATCTTCCTGACCGTGGTCTCCTTAGTTAGCATGTAAGGGCTGGAAATTGACGTCGACGAGAGGTTTTGCTCCTCACTGGCCGGGGTCCCTCTGAATGTCCCGCTAATCATGTTCAATGAGTGGTAAACTGAACCGATGACCGTGCCGTAGAAAAGGACGGATCCAAGAACGCGAATCCTATTCGCAGTCGAGTTTTCTTCGTCGACTGCTGCTTCAATAAGTGCCATGTCGGAGAAATCGGCCATCATTGTGAAGACTATACCCGAGAAAGCTCCCCCGGCCATTAACCAAAATGCCCACCTAGAACGATTAATCGAAAGCATGTTCCTCCCTGAAACCTCAGGGAAAATGGATAGAGCGGAGCCCAGTGAGGCAGGGATGAAGACCACCCAGAGACCCAAGAGAACTAGAGAAGTATGGATTCCCTTTAGTTCATTGGTTCCTGTGAGGTAGTCGGTGTGGACAAATAGCCCGCCGATAGCAATGGGTACGGCCATAAAGGCAGCTAGGTTGATTTCTGGCATTCCGGGAGAGTCGGGGTTCTCCATAAACACGTCATCCCCCCTCATTGTCGCTAGAACGTTGGCAGAAAGGGCGATAATCGGTATGAGTGAAAGTGCCAGTAGGAAAGATCCTGCAAGGATATCGTTTCTAGTTGGTTCGAAGGTTGCAGTCCCGATTCCAAGGAAGTCAGAAGCAATCTCGCCTTCGATAAGACCAGCTGGATTGATCGAGATGATAGCACCGGCCATGGTAACCGCTGCGAGAGATCTTGACCAAAGTGGGTTTCCACTGCCTTTTGAAGAACCATAGAGAAGCGCTCCAGAAACCATCAGGAAGAATGTAGTCCCGCTGAACCTAGTGGCCAGCCACTGACCTGATCCTGAATTAAGAGAACCAGTGAGCGCTAGGGATAGTATGGAGATTGGTGCTGAAATCATCCCGATAATCATCATCCAGGCAGGTAGGGGCATCTTCCTAGTCCGAGACGCGGCGGTAAGTAGCATGTTGACAATTACAGCAAGAAGGACTAGGTTGGTGAGTATGGTAGCTATCGGCATTACAGGAACGCCGGCGATTTCAGGATTGTTTGCGGCGACGAACATCACAATAACTGCTAGTGTCCAAACAAAAGACATGAGGGTTGCATTCTTCTCTGTAGCCAGAGAGGTTGCGCCTAATTCTGGTACTATATGCATCGAGGAGCCGATTAGGAGCATCCCCATAGACCCGTATACTGCAATTAGTATTCCCGATGTCGTCAAGGATTTTGATGCCGGATTCAGCCCCCATGCTGTTAGGCTGTGAAGAGCTTGAGGATCGTGTGAAAGCCAGAGTCCGCAGAATGTAACCAATGAGGCGGGAATTATCCAGAGGGTTCCTTGCAAAATCCAAGTGGTGGATGCTGAGCCCTTTTTCCCGTCCACGAAGTCTATGGGCGGGCCTAGTGCCTTCTCGAGCATGAACAAACTCATACTCTTCGAGACATCTGTAAATACCCATACTCCCCTATTTACCATGATGAAAACAACTAGGGTAATCAGCCAGAAGGTTATCATTGCAGTGATTAGCCCCATAAGATTGCCTCACTCACTGGTTGCCTCGGCTAGCATTGTCCCTAATATCGCAAAAATCCCAATCAAGGCCCCTAGGATGAAGAACCATATTCCTGAGTCGAAAACGCCATCGAAGACGGGAAGAACGCTAGAAATTACTGGAAGGTCACTGGAAGGGAAGAGGATTCCATACAGGACCAAGAACACTATGGTGGATACAAATCCCATCACCAGCATTACCCACGATGACGATGGTTCTCCCTCGCCTTGCAGGAACTCGCCAATCAAAGTTGATTCCTCATCGGACAATCAATCACCCCGGAATCTCACAATTCCGATTCAACCACCGGAGATTTGCCCTTAAGCGTTGGGCGTACATAGTTAGTCAACCGCGTTAAGGGGCACGAACGATGTCTGTCGGGTTTCCTCTGCGGAACGTCCCGGAACCTAGAGGTATGGGGAAGCTGTTATCATTCTCGATTTCTGCTCTCCAATGTGACTTACATGAGCATTCAAGGTGACTGAACTCTTCAGTATCTCCGGATACTGAGTATCTCTCTATAGCTGCTACGACCTCGCTGTCACATTCCCCGCAATTGTGAGCTCCACGAATCTTTCCACCTGCCGTAGGGTGGACGATGATCCTGCAAGAGTCGTCTCCAAGATGCTCGTGCGACCTCAAAATCATCTCCACCAACGACCATAGCCAGGGAGGCCTGTACTCCTTGTTCCTGAACAGCCTATCGACAATCGTATTCTTCTGGATGTTCATTGGGTTGACTGATACTTCGTCAGAATATTGAGCAACTTCGGTGAGCCAGGAGGTCGTATGCACCAGTGCGTCGCCCTCGGACATGAATGGTGGCTTGAACAGAAGGTATGTCTTCACGCGCAAGTTGTTGTCCCGAAGCATTTGGACCGCTGAATGCCATTGTTTCGTAGTGAAACCCTTGTTGACATGGAAACGAAGGACTCTGTCGTCATAGGCTTCTAGTCCAATTGCCACAGTACAACCAGGATGTCTCTCTGCGACCCATGATATCTTCTCGGGAGTACACATCTGAGCCTGTGCTTCGACTACTAGATGTAGTCCCATCTGGGCAGTTTCTCGAAGGACAAGATCCTGCCACTCGGGAGGGTTCTCTCGATCTTCGAAGAAGGTCCCCGAGGTGTAGACCTTGACCATGCCACAGTCTTCGAATTGATTCGTAGTTTCCTTAGCAAATTCCCACTGAGAAAACATATCTTCTGCGGAAACATCGTCTCTGACGTCATTGAAGTAGCCACAGAATGTGCAACCTGACTTCCACCACCAAGCACAACCCTTCGATCTCAGTATTACTGTAGCTGCTGTACATGGCGTGCCATCGGGTAGATTCTCTGGAGTCTTGTAGACAGTAACTGGCTTACTTGCATCCCAAGACTCACGGAATGAAACCGACTCTGGAGTATTCTCTGGAGCCTTAATTAGATGATGCACCTTGACGGCCTTGGAGCCATCTCCTAGCACTCCGCATGCATTGGCCATGATGCCCGTTCCATGTCCTGCTCTTGATATTGACGTGCTTCAGAAGGGTTTAACACTAGATGTGGCAGAATACACTAAACGTCTTCTCGCTGTGGATATTTATGGTAATTGGATGGCGTTTTCATTAGGAGGAAAAATTGACGGGATGAATGAAGATGACAACAGGGCTCTGACGAGTTGGTACTGGTACGATTGGGCCAACCAAGCATTCGCACTGACAGTTGGGACTGTACTCGGCGGTCAACTAATTACGAGGTACTTCAATCTAGCAACTGGGGGCTCGTCCGAAATCGCAGGATTCAACGTCACTGGGACTTCTTTCTATGCAGCAGTACTTGGTTTGTCCATGGTTTTTGTCGCTATCTCCAGTCCCATTCTCGGAGCCATTGCAGATAGAATCAGAATCAAGAAGAAGATAGTGTGGATCTACACGTTAGTAGGAGTCGTGTTTACTGCATTCATGGGGGTAGCACCACATCTGGATGCTAATTCTGCCTACAGACTTCTGGCTTTCTGCTTCTTAATGGGGCAGATAGGGATGGCTGGTGGTAACACGATATACTACGCATTCATGCCCTATCTCGCTGAACAAAACCAGATGGAGAAGGTGTCGAGTTGGGGGTTTGCCTACGGCTTTGCTGGTGGGTCTCTAATTCTGATATTGCACCTAATCGTCTTGGTAACGGGTGCGTTCGGACTAACAGATGCGTACGGTCCATGGACACTGACCTTTGCATTCGTGACCACTTCTCTCTGGTGGCTTGGTTTTGGTCTACCATTCTTTAGGAATACTCCAGAACCGGAAATCGCGAATGAGAGGTCTTATGGTTCTATTATGGAAGCTGTTGGTGATGGGTTTAACGAGGTCAGGGGTACTTTCAGAGAGGTAAAGAAATACAGAATTTTAGTAATTTACCTGGTATCTTACCTTCTGTTCTATGACGTTCTCCATACTGTTGGAGGAGTTGCGACTTCATTCGCTGAAAATGATCTTCGACTGCCGGTATTGATGAATTTCGTTCTTATTCTTCTGGCCAACATAATTGCCATCCCAATGTCAGTAGTAGGAGGGATGTTGGCTGCAAGATACGGGGCAAAGTCAGTTCTCGGGGGATCTATTGGTGTCTACATGGTTGTTCTAATCCTTGCAACTGGGTTTGCACCGCTTGACCTGGAAGATGATCACGATAGGTTCGACTTCAGGTACGATTACGATTCTGAATCTGATGAATACGTCCTCTCCACCCTTCATGATAGAGGGGTGAAGGGTTGGGTTAGCAAGTCTGGATCGGGTGATGAGGAGTTCAGGAACGCCTTCCTGCATTACATGATTGAAGGAGAATTAGATGGTGAGGTTTGGTCTGATTCTGACGTAGAGAGAACAAGGATATCGGTCGATGAGGCAACGCTTCTTGAGTCTGAAACGCACGGAATGCTCGATCACAGATGGTCATTCTCATTCAAGGGCGGAATCCTAGATGGTAATCACTCAGTGGGGGACAATCACATCACAATTATCGAAGGAGGGCCTATTGACTGGTGGCCTAATTTCCTAAGAGAAAACGTCTGGGGCCCTCTAAACTTCGGAGTAACGTTACAATGGATACTTCTAGGCACCATGGTTGGTTTCGTCCAGGGCTCTGCTGGGGCACAGGCAAGGAGTCTGTTCGCATATCTTGTCCCAAAGTCGAGGACTACTGAGTTCTTCGGCTTCTTCGGCTTCATGGGCAAGGCTGCTGCAGTGATTGGTCCGTTCATTTTCGCCTTCTTCTCTGCTGCTTTCGACACGAGATTTGGGATTATGGTGTTGCTACTGATACTCGTTTTGGGGTTGCTTCTTTTCCCGTTAATTGACGTTGAGGAAGGAAAGAGGGTTGCTATACAGGCAGATATTGATGCTGGATTATACTCCGAGGAGGAGTAAGATGAAGAATTTCGAACTGTTTCAGAATTTACTCTCAGTTCTCGTGATGATGCTCTTTGGGGTTATCATCGGTTTGGCTATGGTTCCCTCGTATCTACTATTCATCGAGTTGACTTCGATAACAGAAGGGAAAGGAGGACTGGTTGAGGCAGTTGGAATCTGTGTCGGTTTGGGCTTGGGTTACATCATTTGGGGAGTCGTACTACTACTCATATGCGGACTAATGGGAGGCCTGTTCAGGATCAGGAAGGAAGAGGGGAGGTATTCTCTGAGGTCTTTCATTACAATTCAATGGGCATTCTCATTGGTGTCTCACAGGGTAGCTCAGATTTTCCTAGGCCTCGTAGTACCCTCCTTCCTTGCAAATTTGTATTACAGAATGATGGGAGCTAAGATTGGGAGAGGCGCCCAACTAAATTCGATGATGATTAATGACGCATCCATGGTTACTATCGGAGACAACGTAGTCGTGGGTGGGAATGCTACGATCAACGCTCACGTAGTTGAGAGCGGAGAGATAGTACTCGCACCAGTTAGGATAGGGAACGGCGCCCTAATTGGAGGAGATAGTATTGTGCAGCCTGGGTGTACGATAGGGAATGGCGCGGTTGTGGCTTCCAAAGCTGTCGTTCCAAAGTGGACCGAGATACCAGCAGGAGAAGTCTGGGGAGGGATTCCTGCAAGATTCATCAAGAAGATAGGGGAATGACTCGCTACTCGTTTTCTGTTTCGGGGTCTTCTTCCTCTGTTAGTCCTTCTTCGGTGGACATCTCCTTGATTTCCTCTATCACTGCCTGCTTCTGCTCCTGGAATGACTCCTGCTTAGACTGGATATCCTTGGCGGTCGAAATGGCCCTGTCAATCATATCGTGACGAGTCTGAATCGCATCGCTGAGGTCCTCGAACAGTTGCATGTGCTGCACGTACCAGTCATCCCTGGCTGCTAGCTCTGATTGGGCGGCTTGGTTGGACTCATCGATCTCCTCTGCGACGGTGAGTACCTGGCCGAGTCTTGCTTTCTCCCTCTCCAGCATCTCCTCGGTCTTGTCGAGTTTGTTCTCTAAGAATGGGATCTTCGTATTGGCCTTCGCGAGTTCCACTTCCATCTCGTCCTTCTGCCTGCGGAGGTTGCTGAGGAGGTTGTTGATTCCCTCCTTCTCGGTCTCCTTGTCGATTAGTTCACGATTAAGCGTCTCAACTTGGGCCTTCATCTCTCCGATGTCAGCCTCCTGGGCCTGGTAAGCAACGAGGAGTTTGTCCAATGCCTCCTTGTCCTTCGCAGCCTGCTGTTCGAGGTCTCGGATTGTCTGTTGGGGATCGGCTCCTGCAGAGTCGTCTTGGTCCATCATCCTCCATAGTCCGAAGGTGCCCCCGATATAACCTCGGCGGCAACAGGATTGGTGAGTCCAGGCAAATCAGAGGTTTTCGGAAATTGCTGCTATTGTTGCTGAAAGAGCGACTGTCAGCCTCTTGGATGAGGGGATGTGCAGTTTCTCGTCTGGTCCATGGGCGTTGTTACCTGGTCCCGAAGTACCGGTGCACAGAAACATAGCTTCTGGGTATTTGCCCTGCATCATCGACATGAAGGGGATCGTCCCACCTGTCCATGTTGCCAGTGGGGGTAGCCCCGTCAATTCCATCGATGCCTCGTTAATGGCTTCTGAGATCGGTCCGTCTAGTGGCGGTGCATGGAAACCGTCGGCACATGAGTCAGGAGTGAATGTGACCTCTGCCCCATACGGCGGGTCCTTCTCCAGAATTTCCTTTGCACTAGCTATAGCACTTTCCGAATCGACCCCAGGAGGTATTCTGAAGCTCAGTTTCAGGTCTGTGTTCGTTCGGAGGACGTTTCCCGCATCCTGCACCGAAGGAATTCCATCTGCTCCGATGATGGACAGGGTAGGCTCCCAGTTCATGGCCACTATCATGTCCTCTGTAGTTTCGGAGGCCTTTCTGAGGGTGTCCACCGTTGGGAACTGCTCCCATATGCTGTCACCTACTATGTCCCTGAGTGCGATTGCGTTCTCCCAGACTTCTTCGGGGATTTCCACGTGCATCCCTGGGATTGTGACCTTTCCGGAGGATGAGTCCTCCACTCTGTCTAGTAGAATCCTCTGGATTCTGAAAGAAGATGGGATCGAGCCCCCTGAGTTACCTGAGTGAATTCCCTCGTGAGATACCTTCACGGAGAGAGTCCCGGAGACGAGCCCACGAAGGGCCTCCGTCATCCAAATATGGTCATAATCGGGACCACCGCTGTCCAAAACGACCACCATGTCCGGATTTCCAAGTCGCTCGGTAAGTGCCTCCAGGTACGGGGGGAGATCGAATGATCCGGATTCCTCGCATGTCTCGATGATCATGGTACAACGGGGATGGGGGGCGCCCGCCTCTTGCAAGAGCCTTACAGATGTGGCGCAAAGGTACCCCCCATACCCATCGTCAACGGAACCTCTGCCATAGAGCCATGGATCCCTCCTCACTGCTTTCAGTGGGTGTAGGCCCTCTGACCACAGTTCTGGCTTTGATGGCTGCTTGTCCAGGTGGGAGTAGAATATCACCTCGCCCGGTCCGGTTCCCTCTATTGTGACGATTAGTACGGGTGATAGTTCTCCTATCCTATGCTTCTCGTACGACATTCCCTCTATTCCCTGATCGTCCAACCAATCGCAAAATAGTTCGATTGTGGCATCGAGCTCGCCCATCTCGGCCCAGTTGGGCTCGAATAGGGGAGATAGGGCCTTTATTCCGATGAAATCGGACAGACTAGGCAAAATGGAGGACTCCCATATCTCTTCACTTCTATCCATCAGTCGTCCTAAGTCGAGCGTCATGGTCCCATCCCTGGGTGTTCACTCATGGACTCTTCGACTCGATTTCCTCTGAGATCGAGCAGGTCCTGCACTTCGAAATACGGTCCTCGTAGTCCTTCTCTACGTCGGATAAGGGAAACTCTGAGGCTAATGACATCCTAGCCGTCAGGGCAAGCGTCTTTTCCAGGTCTTTCTTGGCCTTATCGAGGGTCTCGGAGGGATACTCCACCAGCCTTCCAGAAACCCCGACTAGTATCGCTGGAGGGAGGACCTTCCGCCTAGGTAGTCCCTCACGCTCCTTGTCCGACTCCGACTCTTCCAATGCTATTTGGTAGAGAGCCATCTGCAGCCTGTGCTTGTGTAGTAGGGATTCCTCTGCCTGGCAAGAGGGTCCTATTGACTCCTCACCGAGAGAGTCCAGAAGGCCACTTTCCCAATCTCCAAGTAGGGAGCTTGCATCCGTGGTTTTCAGGTCAATGGCTCGGATCGCTGGAGCTCCGTCATCGCTCTTAGTGCATAGAACCAAGTCTATGATCCCGCTTAGCTCTACTCTGGTGGAATCTAATGAGATTAGTAGTTCTTCTCCGTCTGGTGTCCACTTCCCTCTTGTCACAGATTCGAATTCGGTGGGGATGGATATGTGGAATGGCATCTCGGTCCTCAAGCCCTCTACCTTTCTGCCATCAACCTCCAGGCCCCTGACCATAGCACCCAGTTTCCCGTCGGAAACTCTGCGCGACATGGTTGAAGTGACCTCTGAAACCTTCTCGAGGTCTGCTCCTGGAGGGAGTAGTTCTCTGAAGGCGGTCTGATGTGTCTCTTTGTTGTTTATTCTGTCCTCTGTGGGAGTAGTCCAGGACTTGGGCAGAGGGGTGCTTGGTCCGTTCTGTCCGGGTCCTGGGTTCCCGATTCCAATCTCGATTATCCTGTGGAAAACGTTTCCGAATGTTGCTGGGTCAACAGACAGCGAGTTTTGGTGCCGATTCTGGGAATCGTCGTTTGTCATGGTAGTGCTTAGCTCTAATCCTGCTCTCACCTCCATCCAATGGCACCTTGGACAGTCGAAGTAGGATGGTAGCTTGCTGGGATTCGCCCTGACTATCGTCGAGTAGCTAATCGGTTCTGGGATTTCTGGCTTGGGGTCTTTTTCTATGATGATTCGGGATGCTGTGTCAATAATCTCGACTTGTTGAATCGGGGTGGTGAAGACGTTTCCATCGCTTCCGAGTCCGGTGAAGCACTCTGGATGGTGTAGCATTATGATGCCAGTCTTTTTCCTGCAGCCCAAGTATGCGTCTTCCATTATCGAGGCTGGACATATCTTTCTGTCACCCCCGTTGACTAACATTGGTTCGGAGTGGGCGTCTGTGGGGCTCAACCATGGGGAGTGGTCCTCATTCCTTCTCCATGAGCCCATCCTCAAGGATTCCAGCCACATCTGACCTAGTTGAGGTGCTTTCTTATCATACGTCCATGGAAGTAAGATTCCCTCTTCTTCTACCCATTCAGTTCCCTTGGGGGATCCAGCAATGATTAGTCTCTCCTCTGCCCTGGTGGCTGCGACGTATAGGAGTCTTCTTGCTTCGGCATTCTTCCTGGCTCTGTGAAGGAGGGCCGCGTGATCCCAGAGTGCGGAAATAGGCGTCTTTCCCGAGGGCCATGGCTTTGGGTGACCTGCAAATATCTCTGGTCCGACTATCAGCCTGCTGTTCTGCTCATTCCTCATGTTGGTCTGTCTGGAGGAAAATAGGTCTGCTAGGACGACCACCTTCGCCTCTAGTCCCTTAGAGCTGTGAATCGTCATGACCCGTACAGCATCGCTTTGCGGGATCGTGGATGCCTCGAGAGACTGGGAGCTCCTTTCCCTCAGGTCCCTTAGTCGGTCGGCGAGCACTATCGGATCACCGCCGACCTGCTCTGACAGCTCCCTGAACAGTTCGACAAATTGTTCGGCATCCTGGCGCGATACGTCATCTGGGTATGCTACTAGCAAGTCAGAGCGATCTATTGTATCCTCGAGAAGTTCCGCCAACCTGGAGGAAGATGAGAGCTCGCACCACCGAGAGACCAACGCCCTCTGCCTCTCGTCACGGCAGTGAGATAACATTACTGAGAGAAGGTCCGCACCCTTCTCTGCCGATGAAAGATACCTCTGAAGTTGTCCATCGCTCATTCCAATCAGAGGAGAACGGGCGACCCATGCCGCATTATGGCGAGAATTTGGTCTCGCAGCCAATTGCACCAGTCCCTCTAGAGCGGATGCCGCAGGACGTTCCAGAAGGCTTCCCTCTCGATCTACCTGCGATGGCACTCCTACATCCTGGAGGTTTCTGACGATAATGTCCCTGAGGTTCACCCTGTTAGGAAGTAGGATTGTAATATCGCTGGGCTGGACTGGTTCTCCGGAATTAACTTCTTTCCATTTCCCGCATGAGGACTTCACCCTTACCGGTGTTCCCTCAATCAGGCTTCTTACCCTCAATGCGATTAGCAGTGCCTGCCTCTCTAGCCTGTCCGGGCTGCCTGGACCGAAGGGATCCAAGTGCGTCTCCAGATCGGTTGGGGGGTCAGATGAGTCATCAGAGTCAGGAGGGCATATCCACTCGATTGATGCTGGGGCGTCCCTCTTATCTGGGAACGAGTGCAGTGTCTGGGAGGATGCGTAGAAGTCAGCCTTTGAGAGGATCCTATGCCTGTCAGAGAACAGGTCTTCCCACCACTCGTTCATTACTTCCAACAGCCCTCCAGCAGAACGATAGTTCACGTTCAAAGATACCATTCCCTCTTGTCGGGACCTTACTTCCTCAGAAGATGGGGCGGGAAGGTCCCAGTCGGTTGCGTCGAAAGGGATCCAGGGGGCCAAGTCCCTGCCGCCCCTCTCCATATGCTCAGTAGCCCTAGCTATTGACGAAAGGTGGTCATTCCTCGGATCCCTGCTGTGTGTCTCCCTCCTTAGTGATGGCTTCCTGGTGAGTTCCGGCACACAGGAGAACTCGTGAACGTTGACTGCCCTCAGGGACTTTGCGTAGTTTAGGAATCCTGTGACCTCCGCCTGTCTGAAGGCATAGATGCTCTGCTTAACGTCTCCGACATAGCATACCGTTGGTTCCCAGGGGGTGTTCGCCCTAGGGCCGTCTTCTTCTCTTACCTCCCTAGGACCCCAGAGACGCGAAAGGAGCCTCCATTGCAAGGGCGAGTTGTCTTGGGCCTCATCGATGATGAATGCTCTGAACCTCCTTCGGATTTGGCCTAGGAGGAGGTGCCGACTCTCGATATCGGCTCGCATTGCTTCCAGACTCGAGGCCGCCTCGCCTGCCAGGTTACGGTTTTCCTCCAGATTGGAGATTGCTTCTAGTGCCCTGTGGATATGATCGTCCCTCCAGGGGCTGTTCTGGTCTATGGAGTCCAGAGCCTGTTGGACACTAGGGTGATAGAACTCCCTGCATACCTCGGGGCAGTTGGCCAGCAGTAGGTCCCCTGCTAGCCTCTGGATGTCGTCGAAGTCGTGAGCCTCATCACGTTGCTTTAGGTTCTTAATGACGCCCTGGAATCCCAGATGCAGAAGGTGGAGGTCTCTGAGATTCTGGATCTCGGCCTCTAGGCTGAAATGATGGTGCTTATTGGGATTTTCGAGTCTCTCGGGGATATTCATTTCCAGGGCGGTAATCGGCTTCGACCAATCATCGGGGACCTGTGGCGGCTCGGACTCTCCTAGTAGGGTTGCCATCCTCACGAAGTGGAGGACCATAATGCCCAGTTCATCAGACCAGATACCAGATAGTTCTGCTGTTTTCTCCTTCAATGTGGTTTTGTAAAGTGCCTTCAGGTTCGCATCTTTGATGTCGGCGAAACTCCCAATCCCTGCTTCCCACTCATCGGATGGGAGCTTCATTCTTGGGAAGTGCCTCATTTCCTTTGCCATCAGCGTGGATGGGCTCACGGTGCACGTCAGTACGTGCCCCATCCAGCAGAGTTTCCCCCAAGAATCGGTGGGAGGTCCCGTTCTATCGAGCTCTTCTAGGCAAGCCATCCTAGTCCCGGCTGCCCATCCTGATGTAGAGGGAGTCTGGATGCATTCCTTGATTGTCTCGAAGACTACCCGGATGATTTTGTGGACTCTCTCGGCTTGTTCGTTGATATCCGCTTCTTCTATCGATGACATGACCATCGCGAGTAGCTTGTCCCTGTCCACATCGCCTTTTTCGTCCATTACTTTGCGAGATGACTCCTCAACGAACACCGATTTCCCCACCAGTGCTCGGAGCACCCGGGAAGCAGAAGTCCTACCAGAATAGTGCTGAGCGACCCTGTCTCTCGCGGAAAGTACCTCGGTAGCGATATGCGCGGGAATCCCCGCGTCGACTGCATCCCCGATTCTGGACCTGTCGCTTGCGAGCCTCCATATCGTTCTGAGAGACGTCTCCACTAGGATTGCCCTTGCAGCGTCAGAAACATTCTCCCTACTGAGGGCATCCCCCAGTTTCCCTCTATAAGGAGAAACTAACTGAGACAGGAACGAGTCAATGGTGCCGATGGGGGCATCCTCGAGGAGAGTGAGGAGTTGCTCGATGAAACCTTGACTCTTGACCCTTGGATCGTAGCGATGTTTACTGTCTTCCCCGAGAGGTCCTGGCCTGATTCTCGAGATGGTTCTTCGCAGTCTGTCCTTCATCTCGTCGGCTGCTCTATTGGTGAACGTGAGTAGTACTACCTCGCTTGGCAGTAGACCATCCCAATCCTGCAGATTGATCCTCTCGGAGGCGGGTGCGGTTACCATCCCCCCTCTTATGCTTGGTGCCCTAGCTGGCTTTGGGAGGATTCTGGTTGCCCTCTGGTCGTTAGCCAGATAGTGCTCTATGACTCTGTCAACGATGGTACTTGTCTTACCGGTTCCGGCTCCTGCGTCTATTACGATATGCGAGTCCAGATTCAGAGCCAGTCGCTGAGCTGTGTTCAGTCGAATCAGAAAGACCCCTCCACCCTAACATCGCAGATTTCTCTCACGGGACAATATGCACAGACTTTCGGGGAAGGGGTGGGGTGTACCTTTCCCAATCTGGCATCGCTAGCTACTCCCATAGCCACGGAGAGCCGTTGGGCCAACCAAGCCCTGAAATGATCTGAATCGGCTTCCTCGTCCTCATCCATGAATCTATGTAATCCGGAAGTGATTGTGGTTTGTGTACCGATATTAATTCCCGAATGAGGAGAGTCGAATAGTGAGGATAATTCTAGGAAGTGTTCTGATTTGTGGCCAATGACGGAAATTCCAGCTGCAACTACCAAGTCACCGGGATGGGCTTCCTCCCATGCCCTGGCATAAATGGCAAGTTGGAGTTCTTCGAGAAGACCCATGTAATGTCTATTCCTTTGGGAAGAATCCTCGGAGGTCTTGAGATCCCTAATTGCAATCAGTCTTCTCGGCCTCCATCCCGATCCCGTGACCCGAATCGGTGCCACGGAATCGCTCCCTCCGTCGTCTATCCAAGTTTCCGAAGCCAGGTCTATTGGTAGTAAGTCGACTCTATCTATCCATCCTCTGACTCTGATTGGATCTAACTCTCCTCTTACGGATATCTCAGGAGTTGGGTGAAGTTGGACGTAGTCTGAGGAGGTGTTTCCAATCTTCCACTCTATCGACAGGGGTGCAGAGTCCCCTAAATCGAGCTCCGCAGTTACTATGCTTCCTATCCTGCCTCTGGGGGAGATTGGTTTTGGATCTGCCAGCCAGCTACCCCATTCTTCCCTATCCATCCCGGTAAGAGATCTGAGTCGTTGGGTCGATACGGCATCGGTCCTCTCCAGCCAGGGAGCTCTGGAGTCCAATGACTCGAGTGCTATGCGCATGACCTCATCTTGGTCCAGTCCAGATCTCTGTACGCTGACATGGCCAAGACCGCCGTCATGCCCTCTCTCTACGCTGGTCTCGAAGCCTAGTGTTTTGGCGATTATGTCATGATGGACGTTGTGAAGAAGTTCCCCGTACGTCCTATTGTCTATATCCTCTCCCTGTAACTCCTCTCTTTCTGCACCTAGTTCCCTGGAGAGCCATCCTCTTCTCGGACACCTTAACCAGTCCTGGAGTCTAGTCGGGGACCACACCTGTATCTCCTGCGGGGCCTCCCCGGAGTGACCGTGTCTGGAGTCGCTGACTTGGCTACCAGTAGCTATTGGAGAGAGTGGTCGGGGATCTATCGATGGGGTGATCTTCCCGTTTACGGAGGCTCCCACCACTGGCCATCTACCATTGGTTCTGGGTGATTCTATTCCTTCTGGTGGTTTACCGTGAAACTTCAGGTTCTCAATGGAGAGTATGTGCGAGTGGTTTTCCTTAGGCAGATATCCGTCCACGGAGGCTATGGTCGGCTGCCTTCTCTCTCGGTCCCTCTGAACAGCTGTGTCTAGGGGGATAGAGACAGCGCTCGGGTTGATTGGCGGGTCGTAAGGAGGCTTGCCCTGTCTTATCCTGAGACCATCGATCTGTCTAGAGGCCCTGGGAGAGGGGAACGGATAGATCATTTCGTGCGTTTCGGATTCGATGCCGGACAACTCGAAGTCCCTGGCCCATTCTCTTATTGGCGCAGCTGGTGGTGAGGTTTCGTCCATGCTCGGGTCGAGGACGAAAACCTCTTGAGAGCAATTCAGCAGATGTAGCAAATTGTGCCTGGCGTCTCTGATTGGTGCGTCTGGTCTAAGGATTCCCAGCGAGTGTCGTTCGTCCTCACCAACGAATGGCACCTTTGGCACTCTCAATTCCCATGATGAACTGGACAGGTTTGACAGGACCACCAGGTCGGCAGAGCATCCCAGAGCCTCCTCTGGAGTCATCACAGAAACGCTGCTAGTGAAGTTGGAACCCCCTGTCATTGCCTTGGTCTGATCGGCAATTGAGCAGAGCTCGTCGACCCAGTCGGATCCTAGGGTGTGGGTAGGGTGTTCTGATCTTCTCTGCATCTCCCTTAGGGTTGCTCTCTCTTCCATGAGGGCACTTACTGCTGCTGCTGGGGAGAGTCCTCTACCTGGGAAGCGGGCCATCTGAGATGGCATGTCGATTAGGGAGAGCGTGTTATGCAGCCATTCGTCACCGTCTTTCGGAGAATCCGGCATAGGAAGGCGCTGGCCAGAATGGCATCCCACGGCGTCCTTTAGGTTGCCAATCAGTTCTCGGTCATGCCCTCGGAGTAACGGTCGAATAGATACTGCCAGGCACATTAGCCACCATTGTGTTGACTCCTTTATTGGGCCGTCTCTCTCATCAGTTGGTTGTCTGGAAAGTGTCTCAAGCCACTTTGACAGTGCACCTGGTCCGCCAAGGACATGCTCATTCCTAGCTAGCCTAGTCAGTAATTCAGAGTCGGCTAGAGGGGAGATTTCTTGATCTGATGGATGTTCTTCTGGTTCCTCGAATGGAACGACCGAGGTTTGGAGAGACAGTGCTCTAAGGCTCTCGAGCGAGAAGGCGTCGGCTCCGTGTCCCAATCTTGCTAGGAATAGTATCCAGTGACCGATGGGATGGGATGAAGGAGGCGCCCTCCTCCTTTCCATACAAACACCTATTTCCCCAAGCAGTTGCTCCCATCTGTTCCTGTTGTTCTCCAGGGCCGGGTCTACGATAATTATCTCAGAGTCCTCGCGGCTTAGCCTTTCAGAAACGATTCGAATGGCTACTTCGAAGGAGTGGGCCTCCCTATTCAGAAGGATCCTGTTCACATTATTGGTGTGTTCTAGTAGAGGGTCTCTTTGGGACGGAACCCAACCGGGAAGTTCACTTTTATCCCCGATCGGGTGTTGGTCTACTAGCATGTGTCCATGGTGACCGAGGCGGAAGTTTCCCGGGAATGTTAGTTGGTGTATCGGTCTAATCTTCGAAAGGGACAGGAGAATCTGGGTGTGAGATTTGCTCATCACCGGCGAGTGGTCAAGCATGATTATCCCGTCTATGTCCGAAATGGTGAATGGCGTCCTCCCCTTGTCCAGAGCATCGATTATCCGTTCGCATACCATGTCCGGGTGTGTGAATCGAAGTTTCTCCTCGAGCCTAGTGATTATCCTCCTGAATGTGGGGATTCCGGGTCCTTCCCACCTCTCAGCGACCAATTCCCTGGAAAGGTGGTGATGGAGGTTTGCTAGTGCCTCTGTCTTGCCCTTGCCCCACTTCATCTCTGGTAGCGGGTTGATCATCGGGAATCCCAGCCTTGAGGACTCCTTCTGACACTCGGCGTGAATGATGGCACTGAGTGGGCCTTGATTGGAGATTACTCGAGGTAGCCTCAGGTCTGCGACCAGTGAAGAAATCAGTGAATCCATGGTGTGGTGGAGGGTACGATCTACTGCTCCTCTGAGGTCTATTGATGAAAGTGCTTGTCTCTTGGATTTCTCTGTTGGGTAGATAATGAGAATTCTCCCCTGGAGATTAGAATCATTGCTGGGTTTTCCTAGGGACTGTAGTCGGATGTGTTGTTTCAACCAGTCCGGTATCCTCCCAGCTGGGACCTCCTCGATAGTCACAGAGTTTTCCGTTGGTTGCAAATCATCATCTCCGAGCATTGTGCATGCCCGACGGTGGTTATTCAACCCACTGATTGAGCGAAGGTCTACGACCGGGATTCTCCTTGGCGTCTTGGGACCAAGGCAGCAAGCATGCACAGAAGAGTAGCCACTCCTGGAGCCGGGATGGAGTTCGAACTATTGGCAGCATCTCGAGATTCCCAGTCTACAATCAGGACAACGGACATATCGTCCCCATCCCATGGTTCGGGGGGCTCGAATGCGAAGGACCCTGCATGGCTTGTGCCCACGTTGACAGCCTCGTGAAGGACATTAGTGTAGTTCGCCTTCCCGTTGCTCCCCTCTGGGTGGTATGCGACATCCTCCACGAACATCAGCCAGGTGTTCAGCTCCCATGGGGAGTCTTCCTCCGACCAGAGGCTTATGTCCCACTGGAAGTTGTAGTCCAGAATCTCTCCAGATTGGTTCCCACCCTGGTCGTTGGCTGGCATGGCCATGGAAGCAGACAATTCTAGGGAAATTGAGCCATTTGATGAGAAGGGGTGGTTCGAGCCCAATGCCAGTGCGGTAGAGTAGTCGGTCAGCAGACTGTTGGATTTTGTACTGATTCCTGTGTACATCCTCTCTCCGTCGAAGACCTTGCTTGGAGCGGATCTTTCTGTCCCGGGAATCTTCATGACCCCCCCATCGGATGCGGTAATTGACCTCTCGGTGGAAAGAAGGGATCCGGCCCCGTAGGTTTCCACCCATCTAGAATCAGTGGAGTTGCTTCCGAATGGGTCCAGGGTCTCGTAAAGGTGTCTGTGGTAGTGTATCCTGGTGACATCGAGGTCTCCGATCGCATCATCAAGGGCCTGTTCGGTCTTGATGCAGTTGGAACACCATGTGGCTGTGTAGACCTCCACTATTCTCGGAAGATCGATAATTCCAGATGTGGATTCCTCATAGGTCGTATTGGACAACTCGATCGAGATCCCTCCGATGGTGCCGTATCTGGTCCCTATCTCGTCAGTTATCCTTGCATCGTCCCAGAGGCTTTCCGTAGCTCCAGAGGATTGCATAGGGATTACGATGAGTGCAACCAGGAATAGTGCCCACAGGCGCCTCATGACTACTCGACTAGGAGGGGTTATTGAACGGTTACGGGTTATTGTGATTTCTCGAAGGCCTCTGTGGCCGTGTCTATGTCCCCATCAGTGATGTGGAGATGAGCTACTGCCCTCACTATGGAGTCTGTCTCCACGCTCACGTCTACTCCTAGTTCGGCAAGCCTCCTGGCCACTTCAGTGGCACTTTCTTCCATGCACTGCACGTAGACCATATTCGATTGGACTCCCTCCAGTTCTACGAAGAAGGAGTCCATCGCATTGATCGATTCAGCGAGCCTAGAGGCCCGTGTATGATCCTCGGAAAGTCGCTCGATGTTGTTTTCCAGGGCATAGATGCCAGCTGCGGCTAGTATTCCGGATTGCCGCATCCCGCCTCCGAAGGTCTTCCTCCACCTACGAGATCGGGAGATTGTATCCGCGTCACCGACAAGAACAGATCCCACTGGGGCCCCTAGTCCCTTTGACAGGCAAACCGAGATGGTATCGAAGTCCCTGACCATGCGAGCTGGGTCCGTCCCACTGCCTATTGCGGCATTGAAAAGCCTGGCACCATCTAGGTGGGCTCTACAGTCGTTTTCATGGGCGACGTGACAAATCCCATCCAGAACATTCTGATCGTAGATTGATCCCCCTCCTACGTTAGCGGTGTTTTCTACACAAACCAATTTGCAGTCGGGGAAGTGATAGTTGCTTCCAGCCGTCTTCCTGATCGCACTTTCGACTCCTTCCGCACTCATCTGGCCCAATCGTCCGTCGACAAACGCGATAGAGCACCCTGCTACGGATGCGTATGCTCCGGATTCCCACAGGTAGATGTGGCTATTGCGATGTGTAACTATCTCATCACCGTGGTTTGTCTGGGTTTTTATCGCAATCGTATTCGACATTGTGCCGGAAGGAACGAACAAGGACTCCTCCTTACCGAGCATTTCAGCCACCATCTCTTGAAGTTGGATCACTGTGGGGTCGTCCCCCCATACGTCGTCCCCAACCCTGGCTCCTGCCATCGCCTCCCTCATCGGAGGGGTTGGCTGTGTCACCGTATCGCTTCGGAGGTCGACTCTGGCACCTGGGTAGTCCCTCATGTCCACCTCTGATGGATGTCCTCACATAACTGGTGCGATAGGCTAGGGCTGCTTCTTCCTGATGTCCTCGGAGTACAGGTATGACTTTCCTTTGCCACTTGAACCAGTACTCTTCTTGTTGGAGATGTAGAGGATTGCCATGGTTCCTACCAGTATGGCCGGAACTCCGAACATCAATATCGACATCCACAGGGGCCTCTCTACATCGATGCACGAGACCTGCCCGCTCAGCTCCTGCTCCTGTCCAGACGGGCACCTGTTCTGCTCAGTTGATGCGGCTTCGGAGACGTAGTTCCCCGGATCAGCGGGCAGGCATCCTACCTTACCTCCCTCTGGCTGGTAGTTCCCAGGTTGGCAGGGACTCTGGGAAATCGCGGCTGATGAAGGGACGAAGTTTCCGGGATCAGCGGGAATGCAGCTGTCCATGCCCTCATCGGGTTGGTAATTGCCTGCCCTACATGAGGTCTGGGACATCGCGCCCTCTTCGGGGACGTGATGACCTGCCATAGCAGGAGTGCATGAGTCCTGGCCACCAAACGACTGGAACTGACCAGTCGGGCAGGGTGTCTGGCTTGATGAACCGGGAGAACCGACGAAGTTTCCGGGATTTGCCGGCAGGCACGATGACTGTCCCGGATCCGGTTGATATGTTCCGGGCAGACACTGACTCTGGGATGAGGATCCAGTTTCGTTGACGAAGTATCCTGGAGATGCATCCACACAAATTGACTGGTCACCGGGCTGGTACTTTCCAGCTGGGCATGAAACCGTGGTCGATCCGTCTGGACTGGCTATCTGGCCCGGGGGAGGGGATTCGCATCCTGATGACCCTGATTCTGACTGGAACTGTCCAGGCGGGCATGGAGTAGGTCCCGTAGCTCCGTCCAGATCGACGAAGAATCCGGGCTCTGAGGGGGTGCAGGACCCCTGACCTGGCTCAGATGAGTAGGTCCCGTTCTGGCATAGGTTCTGTGATGTAGAGCCTAGTTCGGAGTAGAATCCCGGTTCTGCTTCTATGCACGATGTCTGTCCTGAGTCGGGTTGGTAAGTTCCAGCGGCGCATAGGGTCTGCTCTGCCGATCCCTCCGAGTCTGTGTAGTGCCCGGGAGTGGTTGGCAAGCAGGAGGTCTGAGCGGAAGAATCCTGGAACTCTCCAGGCTGGCAGGGGGATTGCGAAGATTGCTGCACCCCATCTACGAAATATCCTGGTGAGGCATCGGTGCAGTCTGCCTGGCCCTGCTGGGACGAGAATGTTCCCGGTTGGCACTGCTGCTGGGAGTCTGATCCCTCTGAAGGGACGTGGAATCCTGGTCCGGCTTGGAAGCATGAGGTTGCGCCTGAAATGATCTGGTACGTACCTGCTGCACAGGGGGTCTGCTCTTCCGACGCGAAGCCAGTAACGTAGTATCCGGGACTTGCATCCAAGCAATCTGTTGCACCTGAAGATGGTTGATAAGTTCCTGAAGAGCACTGATTCTGGCGTATCGATCCTTCGTCTGAGACGTAGTTACCTGGCTCGGATTGGATGCAGGATGACTCGCCTGAACCGGGCTGGTAGCTGCCTACCCCACATGGGGTCTGAGACGCAGATGCAGCATCCGCTACGTAGTGACCAGGGCTCGCATCTATGCAGTCCAGCTGACCGTAGCTCGGTTGGTATGTTCCTAATTGACAGGGGAACTGCTCGTATGGCGGGAGGTCGTTTGTGTAGTGTCCTGGTTCGGTCAGTTCGCATGTGCCATCCGTGGCGTAATGTCCCGACGGGCATCCGTCAGGGAACGGGTCCAGGATGTTCACGATGCCGTCGTCGTCATTGTCCCTCTCGCTCATCAGGGCGTGCCTACCAGTTCCCAGATCGACGTAGGCTGGGACGTCGCTATCCACGTCCTCCCCGAGTCCAAGGGCTCCTTCTTCGTGGTATCCCCAGCAATAGACTGAGCCGTTTGTCGCCACTGCACAGGTGTGAATCCAACCTGACGAAATCTCTGCTACTCCCAGACCTGTGGGCATAGATACGCTCACAGGGGTTGAGCTGTTGTTTGTGGTTCCGTCTCCTAGCTGACCCTGCTCATTGAGCCCCCAGCAAACAGCGCTACTGTCATCGAGTATGGCACATGTGTGATCAGTGCCTGCATCTATGGAAATAGCTGTCCTTCCTGTAGGAAGGGAAACGCTCCTTGGGAACCTTGAGCTGGTGTTAGAACCGTCACCCAACCTCCCCTCGGATTCTCCATATGAGAATGTGTTGTTACCCCAGCAGTGAACCGATCCGTCGTCTAGGATTCCGCAGGCGTGTCCCGCGCCTAGATCCATTGCAACTAATGAGCGGTTTGCAGGAAGGATGGAAATTGGGGTCGGCTCATTTCTGTCATTGTAAGTCCCATCGCCGATGTGCCCGTAATCGTTGTTCCCCCAACACATGCCTGAGCCATTGTCCAGGATGACGCAAGTAGAGAACAACCCTGCAACAACGGAGATCGGATGTCTACCCTGTGGAAGGTCGATTTCGGTTGGAGCGTTCCTGTCGGATGTATCGCCTGTCCCGAGTTGCCCATCGGAATTCTCGCCCCAGCACCAAAGCGCCATGTCGGGTTCGGTAATCGCGCAGGTGTGGACCATCCCTGTGGCTAAGGTGACGAAAGTCCTGCTTCCGGGCATCACAGAGGGACCATGAGGCTGATCACAGATATCGAAGCAACTAATGTGACCATGTCCTATTTGTCCAGAGTAGTCCTCCCCCCAGGCATAGATATCTCCGCTTGATGTAAGTGCTACTGAGTGGCGTCCGTCTGGGCTAGTCTCAATCACGTCCGAGAGGCAGCAGGTTGAGTCGTCTACTTCGTTTACTGATACTGGGGTGTATTGGTTTGGGACAGCGAACCTGTCTTCCGAAATACCCAGGAACGAGCCATAGTTGCTACCCCAGCACTTCATCTCATTGTTATCCAAAACAACGCAGGTGTAGTCGTAGGATGCTCCCAGTGCAGTTAGAGAGTAAATAGATCCTACCGTGGAACCAGGCATATTGAGTCCAGAATGGGTTTCCATTGAGGTTGGTTCTTCGTCAAGGATTTCCCCATTATGTTGGTGCAGTCCCACGGACAATGACATACCCAGAAATAGAATGGTAATTGTTAGTGCTAGAGTCCTGTTATGTTCGATACGTCCGCTCATGGCTATCGAAGTAGAATGGATGTATTAACGGTTTTTTCGTCATTGTAACTGTCCCCACTTGATGGTCAAACTAATTTGTGACATGCTACACGGGTGGTCATGTCGGATAGTGGGGTGCTTGTAGAGTCCTTCCTGTCTGACAACTGCCCACCTATGGGAATCTATGAGACTCTATACGCCTTCAGAGATTCGTTCGGCAGTTTCATGGGAACTGAAGGCACTCATCCATGGTCTCAGGGATTCCCACTCACAACCCCTCTAGAGAAATTCGGAGGCCCCCCTCTACCGGACAGTGTAGATGTCACTTGGGAGGATCGCTTCTATCCGAAGGCGTGGGGCCATCCGGACTTGCGAGAAGCTATTTCGGGGTACTACAACGATCAATACGGGTCGAAAGTAAAGCCCGAGAATGTGATGGTGTTCGCTGGAGGTAGGCCAGGGATATTCACTGTTCTGGCATTCCTCAAAGATCACGTGCAGGTAAGGATTGGCAACATTGAGTGGCCGGCCTATCTGGATATCTTGGAGCAGACAGATACGGATTTCCAAATTGTCCCGTTCACCAAGGAGAACGGCTTCCATCCTAGCAACGAGGAGTACTTCGATAGATCTGGTCTGAATGCAAAGACAAGCCTGATGCCGATCATCTCTAACCCCCAGAACCCTTCCGGGCAGACGAGATGGGGGGACGAGTTGCGGGATCTAATCAGACTGGCGGAGGGTCCCAAAAACGGTATCCTTCTGGATGAGGCATACGAGATGTTTCACTCGCCTTCGGTGAGTGGAATT